>Ga0308170_10000049_pt1 | contig 272952 bp, 230 predicted proteins | sample PhyBR2_2_FD_202136 | JGI IMG/M metagenome (GOLD analysis project Ga0308170, IMG submission 202136) | Phyllosphere microbial communities from UC Gill Tract Community Farm, Albany, California, United States - DLSLSB.R2 | ecosystem: Host-associated > Plants > Phyllosphere > Unclassified | place... | reverse complement strand
TTATGTGAAAGTACGCTTTCGTGGGCTGATGAAAAACACGGCCCAACTGACCACGCTGTTCGCCCTGTCGAACCTGTGGATGGCTCGAAAACGACTGATGGGTTTGGGTGAGTTGCGCGCTTAACACCGAAAACCGAGCGGAAAACGCTCTTCCGTACACTGCGTTAGGCCGTTTTCAGGGAATAGCGCTGCGTGCCTGGTGAATTACGGCCTGCCGCCGCTGCGCGGCAGGTTGATCGGAGCATCCGCAGCAGTCACTTCATCCGCTACTTTCCTTGCCCCTCCAGCCCATGCGTCAGCGAAGCGGCCGAGTGGTGCATAAATATGCCGCTACGATCGCGCCTTTAATCTGGCGTCAAGTACCTGATTTCATTGGGCTGGCATGGTGCCAGTAATTTTTTTCGAAAATCAGCTAAAGCAACCCGCTCTGACGACGATAACTATTACGAAGGTTCTCTGTGCCACACCCGGCGAATTGCCAAGGCCGGAAGCCGCAGTACCCAATCCAACGAGGAATTCGTCATGGCTTTGACTGTAAACACCAACACCACCTCCCTGGGCGTTCAGAAGAACCTGAACCGTGCTTCCGATGCACTCAGCACCTCGATGGCTCGTCTGTCTTCCGGCCTGAAAATCAACAGCGCCAAAGACGACGCTGCCGGCCTGCAGATCGCTACTCGTATGACCTCGCAGATCCGCGGTCAGACCATGGCTATCAAAAACGCCAACGACGGTATCTCCATCGCCCAGACCGCTGAAGGCGCGATGCAAGAGCAGACCAACATTCTGCAGCGTATGCGTGAACTGGCAGTCCAGTCGCGAAACGACACCAACAGCGAAGACGACCGTATCGCTCTGAACAAAGAATTTGCTCAGATGTCGGACGAACTGACCCGTATCGCTGAGTCCACCCAGCTGAACGGCAAGAACCTGCTGGACGGCTCCGCTGGCGTCATGACCTTCCAGGTCGGCTCCAACACCGGTGCTTCCAACCAGATCACCATCGCTCTGGACTCCGGTTTCGACGCTGCTACCCTGAGCGTAGACTCCGGCACCATCGTGATCTCCGGTGACTCGGCTGCAATCGAAGCTGCCTTCAGCGCCGCTGTGACCGCAATCGATGCCGCTCTGCAGACCATCAACAGCTCGCGTGCCGACCTGGGTGCTTCGCAGAACCGTCTGACCAGCACCATCAACAACCTGCAAAACATCAACGAAAACGCCGAAGCTGCTCGCGGTCGTGTACAAGACACCGACTTCGCTGCTGAAACTGCCCAGCTGACCAAGCAGCAGACTCTGCAGCAAGCTTCGACTTCGGTTCTGGCCCAGGCCAACCAGCTGCCATCCGCTGTACTGAAGCTGCTTCAGTAATCGCTGATGGTAACCGGCGGGGGAGTGCACATTGAGGCGCTTCCCCGCCTTTTTGTTGCGAGGTGGTAGAAATGGACATGAGCGTCAAGCTGAACCTGTCCTACCCGGCCGCTCGTTCTGCAGAGCCGGTAGTCGACAAGCCGGTAGCCCGATCGGCAGATACGACCCGTGGCAGCGACAACCTTGAACCCAAGGCAGTCAATGCTATCGAAGACAGCAACGATATTGAAAAGGTGAAAAGCGCCGTTTCGGATATCGAACAGTTTCTGAGTTCGTCTCGGCGAAACCTTGAATTCTCAACGGATGAGGAGTCGGGCAGGATTGTAGTCAAGGTCATTGCCAGCGAGACCGGTGAGTTGGTCCGCCAGTTGCCTTCGGAAGAAGCGCTGCGTATTGCTCAGAGTCTCAGCGATGTAAACAGCATTCTGTTCGACGCCAAGGTCTGACCGGCGGCGAACATTCCGTGAGTGAGTCATGTCGGCCCTGCAGGAGTGGGGGTGGCGGGTAAATTGAGAGGGACATAGCAATGGCAGGTATTACTTCGTCCATAGGTCTGGGTTCTGGCCTGGATATCGGCACGATCGTCAAGACCCTGGTAAACGCGGATACTTCGGCCAAAAATGCCCAGATCACGCGTCAGACCGCCAACAACTCTGCGATGATCTCGGGTATCGGAGCGCTGCGCAGTGCTCTCACCGCGTTCACCACTGCTATGGGCAAGCTCAACGACAAGACCGCTCCATCGTTCAATGCCTACGCGGCATCCTCGGCCAACGAGAATGTGGTCAAGGTAATCTCCAACAACAAGGCGGTTGCCGGTACCTACAGCATCGCTGTCGAGAACCTGGCTACCAGCTCCAGGGTTGCCAGCCAGAGCTTCACCAGTAGCACTGACGCAATCGATGCGGGCGACATGATTATCGGTGTGGGCAGCAAAAGCTATACCGTCAAGGTCGAGAGTGGTTCGACCCTCGAGTCGGTTCGAGACCAGATCAACAAAGAGCAGGCTCTCAATGGCATCTCTGCCAACATCGTCAACGGCAAGGATGGCGCGCGCCTGGTATTGAGCTCGAGCGCTACCGGTGCTGGCAACGATATTTCGGTTACCGGCGACATTGATGCGCTGAAAATCGATGGCACCAAATCCATGAGTGAAAACGCCAATGGTGCAGGCTACGTCGAAGGGCTGGCGAAGGATGCCAAGCTGACCATCGATGGCCTGGTGGTGACCAGCGCGAGCAACAAGATTACCGATGCGGTAAGTGGCCTCACCCTGGACCTGACCGGCGCCAGCGCCAGCACTGGCGGTACCTTCACGCCGACCAAGATTACCGTTGCGGCCAACAATGATGGCCTGAAAACCTCTGTGCAGAGTTTTGTTGACGCTTACAACACGATGCAGAAGGCCATCACCGCGCTGACTGCCGTTAGCGAAGACGCGGATGGCAACAAGGTGCTCGGCTCGTTGACCAACGATCCGACCACGCGCTCCCTGCTCAATGATGTGCGCAAGGTGTTGGCCGAAGTTGGCGCTGGTGACAGCCTGACCAGCCTCAGCCAGCTGGGTATCAACACTACCAAAGACGGCACTCTGGAGTTCAACAGCGTCAAATTTGGCGTAGCAATGAACGACAAGAAGCTCGGTAGCCAGATCCAGCAGCTGTTCACCGCCGACAACGGTATTATCGAGCGCATGAAGAAGGCAATCGATCCGTACAACGCCACCAATGGTAGCCTGGCCACGCGCAAGAGCGGGCTGGACAAGATCGCCAAGGACCTTAGCGAGCAGAAGCTGGCGTTGGAGCGTCGTGTGGACTCGCTGACTACTGCGTTGACCAAGCAGTACGCTACCCTCGACGCCAACCTGGGCAAAATGAAAGCCCAGGCCACTCAGATCACTGCGATCTTCGAAGCACTCAACGCCCAGGCCAAGAATTCCTGATAGGCTTGAGGCGCCAAAAGCCCGGCGACGCCTTTTTGGTGTCCCGGGCTTTTGTGTTTCCCCTAAAGTTCTTTGACGTATTGGCGATATAAAGGCTGTACGCAACCTTTTTCGCTGCAACGAGGCAGATTCATGAACCCGATGTTGGCCCTTCGGCAATACCAGAAAGTCAACGGCGCGGCGCAGACATCCGAGGCCAGTCCGCACCGTCTGGTGCAAATGCTCATGCAGGGCGGCCTGGATCGTCTGGCTCAGGCCAAAGGTGCAATTGCGCGCAATGACGTCGCCCAGAAGGGCATCCTGATCGGCAAGGCCATCGACATCATCGGCGGCCTGCGTGAGGGTCTTGACCTGGAAAATCACGCCGACAGCCTGGCCGATCTGGACAGCCTGTACACCTACATGAGCCGGCGCCTGATCGAGGCCAACGTCAAGACCGATCCGGCGATCATCGACGAAGTCGCACGCCTGCTGATCACGGTCAAGGAAGGCTGGGATGCGATCGCCGACCAACAGCCAGAAGGCTGATTCAAGGAGCGTGGCATGAGCATGGTTATCGAGCGTATCGAACAGACCCGTGAGGCGCTGCTGGCAGCGCTCGCCGGCCGCGACTGGGATGCAGTGGGCGAGCTCGACCTCGAGTGCCGCCTGTGCGTCGATGACGTGTTGTCCGAGGCGTTGCACAACGAAAGCCAGGTACGTGCCAGCCTGGAGCAGTTGCTCGAGGTCTATCGGCATCTGATCGAAGTTGCAAGTGGGGAGCGTCAAACTTTAGTCGACGAGATGACGCAAATCCGTCAGGCGAAGAACGCCTCCAAGGTATACCATCTGTTCAGCTGACACTGATGTGATGCAAAAACTGAGCGCCATAAATTTGACTGGGCGTTTTTTTTTGACTTTACTAGTGGCTGTATTCGAATTTCAGACGTCCGAACACTGACCATTCAGTCGGAATGATGTCGAGCACGCCCTCAGGGCGCCGATATGACTAGGGAAGTTGCTATTGCATGTGGCGTGAAACCAAGATTCTCCTGATCGATGACGACAGCGCCCGCCGCCGCGATTTGGCAGTGGTTCTGAACTTTCTCGGCGAAGACAACCTGTCTTGCTCAAGCCAGGACTGGCAGCAAGCGGTAGAGTCGCTGGCCTCCAGTCGTGAGGTGCTGTGCGTACTGATCGGTGCGGTCAATGCGCCTTCCAGTGTGCAAGGGCTGCTTAAGACAGTGGCAGGCTGGGATGAGTTCCTTCCGATGTTGCTGCTTGGCGATGTTTCTGCTGCAGAGTTCCCTGAGGACCTGCGCCGCCGGGTGTTGTCCAACCTGGAAATGCCTGCCAGCTACAGCCAGCTGCTCGACTCCCTGCACCGCGCCCAGGTCTATCGCGAAATGTACGACCATGCCCGCGAGCGTGGCCGTCAGCGCGAACCGAACCTGTTCCGCAGTCTGGTCGGCACCAGTCGCGCCATTCAGCACGTGCGGCAGATGATGCAGCAGGTGGCCGACACCGACGCCAGCGTGCTGATCCTCGGCGAGTCGGGCACTGGCAAGGAAGTGGTTGCGCGTAACCTGCACTATCATTCCAAGCGCCGTGAAGCACCGTTCGTGCCGGTCAACTGTGGCGCGATCCCGGCCGAGTTGCTCGAAAGCGAACTGTTTGGTCACGAAAAGGGCGCGTTCACCGGTGCGATCACCAGTCGCGCTGGGCGCTTCGAGCTGGCCAACGGCGGCACGCTGTTCCTCGACGAGATCGGCGACATGCCGCTGCCGATGCAGGTCAAGCTGCTGCGCGTGCTGCAGGAACGTACCTTCGAGCGTGTCGGTAGCAACAAGACCCAGAGTATCGATGTGCGCATCATTGCCGCCACGCACAAGAACCTTGAGGTCATGATCGAAGAGGGCACCTTCCGCGAAGACTTGTACTATCGCCTGAACGTGTTCCCCATCGAGATGGCGCCGCTGCGCGAGCGAGTTGAAGACATCCCGCTGCTGATGAACGAGCTGATCTCGCGCATGGAGCACGAGAAGCGTGGGTCGATTCGGTTCAATTCGGCCTCGATCATGTCGCTGTGCCGGCATGGCTGGCCTGGCAACGTCCGCGAGCTGGCCAACCTGGTCGAGCGCATGGCGATCATGCATCCCTACGGTGTGATCGGGGTGTCCGAGCTGCCGAAGAAATTCCGCTACGTCGACGATGAAGACGAGCAGTTGGTCGACAGCATGCGCAGTGACCTGGAAGAGCGCGTTGCGATCAACGGCCATACGCCGAATTTCTCCAATCACGCGATGCTGCCGCCCGAAGGCCTCGACCTCAAGGACTACCTCGGTAGCCTCGAGCAAGGCTTGATCCAGCAGGCGCTGGACGACGCCAATGGTATTGTTGCGCGGGCCGCCGAGCGCTTGCGGATTCGCCGTACGACGCTGGTGGAGAAAATGCGCAAATACGGCATGAGCCGTCGCGACGGCGAGGAACAGGCAGAGGATTGACGCCTGCCGTTTCCCTTGCACAGGGCTGCAACGCAGCCCTGATAAGCCCTCCACAGCGTTAACCCTATCTCCGGCACGGCTATTGCTATAACGCAGGCAACACACCGTTTTTATGACGGTCAGCCACGCGAGAGAGCACGATGCCCCACGCCGCCCCGATTTCCCGAGCCGCTGATCCGCAGGGTCGCATCCCGGTCGAGCAGGAAAGCCGACAGGGCCTTGAACACGCATTCGCGTTGTTCAATCAGGTTTCCAACCAACTGAATCAATCCTACGGCATGCTCGAGGCGCGGGTGCGCGAGCTCAAGGGCGAGCTGGCTGTAGTCATTGCGCAGCGCATGGCTGAACTGGACGAAAAGGAACGCCTGGCCAATCGCCTGCAGAACCTGCTCGACCTGTTGCCAGGTGGGGTGGTGGTGATCGATGAGCACGGCAGGGTGCGCGAGGCGAATCCTGCGGCCTGCGAGTTGCTGGGCGAGCCATTGCTCGGCGAATTGTGGCGGCAGATCATTGCCCGCAGTTTCGCCCCACGCAAGGACGACGGCCATGAAGTGTCCCTGCGCGATGGCCGCCGTGTGTCGATCGCTACTCGTTCGCTGGATGCCGAGCCTGGCCAGTTGGTCCTGTTGACCGACCTGACCGAAACCCGTCGCCTGCAGGATCAACTCGCCCGGCATGAGCGCTTGTCCTCGCTTGGGCGCATGGTTGCCTCGCTGGCGCATCAGATCCGCACGCCGCTGTCGGCGGCCATGCTCTATGCCAGCCACCTGGCGGATCCGCAGCAACAGTTGCCCAGCGAAACCCGTCAGCGCTTTGCTGGAAACCTCAAGGAGCGCCTGCACGAGCTTGAGCATCAAGTGCGCGACATGCTGGTGTTCGCCCGCGGTGAGTTGCCGCTGGCTGATCGGCTCAGCCCGAAGGGTTTGTTCCAGGCGTTGCAACAAGCCGCGCAGGTGCATGTGCAGGGCCATGCAGTGCGTTGGCAGTGCGACACCCACCTGGGTGAGTTGCTGTGCAATCGCGACACCCTGGTCGGGGCACTGCTCAATTTGCTGGAAAACGCCCTGCAGGCAAGCACGCTGCCGGCGCGAGTAAAAATTCATTTGTTCCGCCGTGGGCATGCGCTGCACCTGTGCGTCAGTGATGCCGGCTGCGGCATCGCGCCGGCGCTGCTGGCGCGCCTCGGTGAGCCGTTTCTGACCACTAAGACTACCGGTACCGGGCTCGGTCTGGCCGTGGTTCAGGCGGTGGTGCGCGCACATCAGGGCGAAGTACGCATGCGCTCGCGACTAGGTCGGGGCACCTGCGTGCAGGTGATCCTGCCGCTGCTGGGCGAGTTGCCTGGGGAGGCGCGCTGATGGGGATCAAGGTGCTGCTGGTCGAGGATGACCGGGTGCTGCGTGAAGCGCTTGGCGATACCCTCGAGATCGGCGGCTTTGCCTACCGGGCGGTGGGCAGTGCCGAAGAGGCGTTGGCCGCTGTGGCCGGTGAAGCGTTCAGTCTGGTGGTGAGTGACGTCAACATGCCGGGCATGGACGGCCATCAGTTGCTGCTGCAATTGCGCAGCAGCCATCCGCAATTGCCGGTGCTGCTGATGACCGCCCATGCTGCGGTTGAGCGTGCAGTCCAGGCCATGCGCCAAGGCGCGGTGGATTACCTGGTCAAGCCGTTCGAGCCGCAGGCGCTGTTAAGTCTGGTGGCGCGTCATGCTGGCGGTCGCGTCGGCGGAGCCGATGAAGACGGCCCGGTGGCATGCGAGCCGGCCAGCCGGCGCTTGCTGGAGCTGGCTGCGCGAGTCGCTCAGAGTGATTCGACGGTGTTGATTTCCGGCGAATCGGGTACCGGCAAGGAGGTCTTGGCGCAGTACATCCATCGCCAGTCCTCGCGAGCGGCGCAGCCGTTTGTGGCGATCAACTGCGCAGCAATCCCGGACAACATGCTCGAGGCAACCTTGTTCGGCCACGAGAAGGGGGCCTTCACCGGCGCCATTGCCGCTCAGCCAGGCAAATTCGAGCAGGCCGATGGCGGTACCTTGCTCCTTGACGAGATTTCCGAAATGCCGCTGGGCTTGCAGGCCAAGCTGCTGCGGGTGTTGCAGGAGCGTGAAGTGGAGCGGGTGGGGGGACGCAAGCCGATTGCGCTGGATATTCGCGTGCTGGCTACCACCAACCGCGACCTGGGCGCTGAAGTAACGGCGGGGCGCTTCCGTGAAGACCTGTTCTATCGATTGTCGGTGTTCCCCTTGGCCTGGTGCCCGCTGCGCGAGCGCAGTGGCGATATTCTGCCGCTGGCCGAGCGCCTGCTGGCGCGCCATGTGGCGAAGATGAAGCACGCGCCGGTCCGGTTGTCTGCCGAAGCGCGCCACTGCCTGCAGAACCATCCGTGGCCGGGCAACGTGCGTGAACTCGACAATGCCCTGCAGCGGGCGCTGATTCTGCAGCAGGGCGGCTTGATCGAGGCGGCGGATTTTTGTCTGGGTGGGGTCATTGCCTTGTCTGCACCGGCAGCGCTGGTCGCGCCTGCACAGGCAGTCACTCGCGATTCGCCTGCTGATTCCGGGGTGTTGGGCGATGACCTGCGCCGGCACGAATTCCAGATGATCATCGACACCCTGCGCGCCGAGCGCGGGCGGCGCAAGGAAGCGGCCGATCGACTGGGCATCAGTCCACGCACCCTGCGCTACAAGCTGGCGCAGATGCGCGATGCCGGCCTTGATGTCGAGGCCAGCCTGTTCGGCTGATTCACCTTTATTAACGCGCTTACAGGATGGCTGGCATCGCTCTTGCTAGCACCAGCCTATCCGCTGCATGAGTGTCAAAAAAATGCGGCCGCCGGAGAGAGAAGTTCATGAGCCAAGGTGTTGAATTCAATCGTCTGATGTTGGACATGCGGTCCATGCAGGCCGATGCCATGTCCCTGCCCAAAGTGGCAGCTGCGCCTGAGCTGGCGCCAGGGCAGAGCAGTTTTGCCGACATGCTCGGCCAGGCCATTGGCAAGGTCCATGAAACCCAGCAGGCCTCGAGCCAGCTCGCCAACGCATTCGAAATTGGCAAGAGCGGCGTGGACCTGACCGACGTGATGGTTGCTTCGCAAAAAGCCTCGGTGTCATTCCAGGCGTTGACCCAGGTGCGCAACAAGCTGGTTCAGGCGTACCAGGACATCATGCAGATGCCGGTTTGAGGACTCATTGACTCATGGCCGAAGCAGTCGTCGATAACGCCCCCGCCAAGAGCGGGCCGCCAGTGGCCAAGCCGCCGCTGTTCGGCATGTCGTTCCTGGAAAACATCTCGCGGATGCCCGCCCTGCGTCAGGTCGGCCTGTTGGTCGGCCTGGCTGCCAGTGTGGCTATCGGCTTTGCCGTGGTGCTCTGGTCGCAGCAGCCGGACTACCGGCCGCTGTATGGCAGCCTGGCCGGCATGGACACCAAGCAGGTCATGGAAGTGCTTGGCGCCGCCGACATCCCCTACAACGTGGAGCCCAACTCCGGCGCTCTGCTGGTCAAGGCCGACGACCTCTCCCGTGCGCGCCTGAAACTGGCAGCCGCTGGCGTGGCGCCAAGCGACGGCAACGTCGGCTTCGAGATGCTCGACAAAGAGCAGGGTCTGGGCACCAGCCAGTTCATGGAGGCGACCCGCTACCGGCGCAGCCTGGAAGGCGAGCTGGCGCGCACCGTGTCGAGCCTGAACAACGTCAAGGCCGCCCGCGTCCATCTGGCGATCCCGAAAAGCTCGGTATTCGTGCGCGACGAGCGCAAGCCAAGTGCGTCGGTACTGGTTGAACTGTATCCGGGCCGTGCGCTGGAGCCGGGCCAGGTGATGGCGATCGTCAATCTGGTGGCGACCAGCGTGCCGGAACTGGACAAGACCCAGGTCACGGTGGTCGACCAGAAAGGCAACCTGCTCTCCGATCAACTGCAGGACTCTTCGCTGACCATGGCCGGCAAGCAGTTCGATTACAGCCGACGCATGGAAGGCATGCTCACCCAGCGCGTGCACAACATTCTGCAGCCAGTGCTGGGCAATGACCGCTACAAGGCTGAAGTGTCGGCCGATGTCGACTTCAGTGCAGTCGAGTCGACCTCCGAGCAGTTCAACCCTGATCAGCCAGCCCTGCGCAGCGAACAGTCGGTCGACGAGCAGCGCACCAGCAGCCAGGGGCCGCAAGGCGTGCCGGGTGCTCTGAGCAACCAGCCGCCAGCTGCCGCTGCCGCACCGCAAAACGCCACCGCCGCGGCAACCCCAGCGGGTGCCATTCAGCCTGGCCAGCCATTGCTGGATGCCAATGGCGCGCAGATCATGGACCCGGCCACCGGCCAGCCTATGCTCGCACCGTACCCGGCCGACAAGCGCAAGCAGTCGACCAAGAACTTCGAGCTGGACCGCTCGATCAGCCATACCCGTCAGCAACAGGGCCGCCTCAGCCGCCTGTCGGTGGCAGTGGTGGTGGACGATCAGGCCAAACTCGACGCAGCGACTGGCGAAACCACCCGTGCACCGTGGGGCGCCGAAGATCTGGCGCGCTTCACCCGCCTGGTCCAGGACGCGGTGGGCTTCGATGCCAGTCGTGGCGACAGCGTGACCGTGATCAACGTGCCGTTCGCCGCTGATCGCAGCCTGGAAATCGCCGATATCCCGTTCTACTCGCAGCCCTGGTTCTGGGACATCATGAAGCAGATGATGGGTGTGCTGTTCATTCTGGTGTTGGTGTTCGGCGTATTGCGTCCGGTGCTCAACAACATCACCGGCGGTGGCAAGCAGTCTGCTGCCGACGGCGACATGGAGCTGGGTGGGATGATTGGTCTGGATGGCGATCTGGCCAACGACCGTGTCAGCCTGGGTGGCCCGCAAAGCATTCTGTTGCCAAGCCCGAGTGAGGGATATGAGGCGCAGTTGAACGCAATCAAAGGCCTGGTGGCCGAAGACCCGGGCCGTGTCGCTCAGGTCGTGAAAGAGTGGATCAACGCCGATGAGTGATAACCGAGCCGTTACCGCCAAACTGAGCCGCACCGACAAGGCCGCGATCCTGCTGCTGTCGCTGGGCGAAACCGATGCCGCGCAGGTCCTGCGCCATATGGGCCCCAAGGAAGTGCAGCGAGTCGGCGTGGCCATGGCGCAGGTGGGCAACATCCACCGCGACCAGGTCCAGCAGGTGATGAGCGAGTTCGTCGAAATCGTCGGCGAGCAGACCAGCCTTGGCGTCGGCTCCGACGGCTACATCCGCAAGATGCTCAACCAAGCCCTTGGTGAGGACAAGGCCAACGGCCTGATCGACCGCATTCTGCTCGGTGGCAACACCAGCGGCCTGGACAGCCTGAAGTGGATGGAGCCACGCGCCGTGGCTGACGTGATCCGCTTCGAGCACCCGCAGATCCAGGCCATCGTGGTGGCCTACCTGGACCCTGACCAGGCCGGTGAGGTGCTGGGTAACTTCGACCACAAGGTGCGCCTGGACATCATCCTGCGCGTATCGTCGTTGAACACCGTACAGCCAGCCGCGCTCAAGGAGCTCAACCAGATCCTCGAGAAGCAGTTCTCCGGCAACTCCAATGCCGCGCGGACCACCCTGGGTGGTATCAAGCGGGCTGCCGATATCATGAACTTCCTCGACAGTTCGGTCGAAGGTCAGCTGATGGATTCGATCCGCGAGATCGATGGCGACCTGTCCGAACAGATCGAAGACTTGATGTTCGTCTTCAACAACCTTGCCGACGTCGACGACCGTGGCATTCAGGCGCTGTTGCGCGAAGTGGCCTCGGACGTGCTGGTGGTGTCGCTCAAGGGCGCCGACGAGCGGGTCAAGGACAAGATCTTCAAGAATATGTCCAAACGTGCTTCCGAGCTGCTGCGTGACGACCTCGAAGCCAAGGGCCCGGTGCGGGTCAGCGACGTCGAGACCGCGCAGAAGGAAATCCTCACCATCGCGCGGCGTATGGCCGATGCCGGCGAGATCGTGCTGGGCGGCAAGGGCGCCGAAGAAATGATCTAAGCCTTGTTCAGGCTGGCGCTGAAAGGTTCGACCTCAGGCGCCAGCGCTGGCACGCTGGATTTTTCCACCGACGCGCGCGCGAGCCGGGCGTACGTTGGCCGAACATGGTTTTTGAGAGCCCCACAGCATGTCCACCACCGAACACCCCAGCGACCTGATCCGTGCCCGCGACCTAGAAGGCGTCGATGTCTGGGCGCTGCCCAGCTTTGACCCTGCGCCTGCGCCAGCACCGGAGCCTGAGCCTGAAGTCATCGAGCCGGAAATCGAAGAGGTGCCCCTCGACGAGGTCCAGCCGCTGACCCTCGAAGAGCTCGAAGCGATTCGCCAGGAAGCCTACAACGAAGGCTTTGCCACTGGTGAGCGCGAGGGTTTCCACAGCACTCAGCTCAAGGTCCGCCAGGAAGCCGAAGAAGCCCTCGCCGCCAAGCTGGGTGAGCTTGAGCAGTTGATGGCGCATCTGCTGGAGCCGATTGCCGAGCAGGACACCCAGATCGAGCGCTCGCTGGTGCACCTGGTGGCGCACATGACGCGGCAGGTCATCGGCCGTGAGCTACGCACTGATTCGAGCCAGATCACCCAGGTGCTGCGCAGCGCGCTGAAGCTGCTGCCGATGGGCGCCGACAATATTCGCATCCACCTCAATCCGCAGGACTTCGAACTGGCCAAGGCCCTGCGCGAACGCCACGAAGAGAGTTGGAAAATCCTTGAAGACGAAGCGTTGTTGCCCGGCGGGTGCCGTATCGAAACCGCCCACAGCCGCATCGACGCCAGCATGGAAACCCGCATCGAGAAGGCCGTAGCGCAGCTGTTCGACCAGTTGCACGATCAGGCGCTGCATCCGGCGCCTGCCGATATCAGCCTGGACTTGGGCAGCACCGATGCGCCTTGACCGCACCAGCTTCGGCAAGCGCCTGGGCGGCTACGCCGAGGCGATCAGCCTGCCTGAGCAGCCGGTGGTCGAGGGTCGCCTGTTGCGCATGGTCGGCCTTACGCTTGAGGCCGAAGGCCTGCGCGGCGCAGTCGGCAGTCGCTGCCTGGTGATCAACGACGACAGCTACCACCCGGTGCAGGTCGAGGCCGAGGTGATGGGCTTTGCCGGGACCAAGGTGTTCCTCATGCCGGTTGGCAGCATTGCCGGGATCGCGCCGGGCGCGCGGGTGGTGCCGCTGGATGACAGCGGGCGCCTGCCGATGGGCATGAGCATGCTTGGCCGGGTGCTCGATGGCGCTGGCCGAGCGCTGGATGGCAAAGGTGGGATGAAGGCCGAAGATTGGGTGCCGATCGACGGGCCGATCATCAACCCGCTGAACCGTGACCCGATCAGCCAGCCACTGGATGTCGGCATCCGTAGCATCAACGGTCTGCTTACCGTCGGTCGCGGCCAGCGCCTGGGTCTGTTCGCTGGTACCGGCGTCGGTAAGTCGGTGTTGCTGGGCATGATGACGCGCTTCACCGAAGCCGAAATCATCGTGGTCGGCCTGATCGGCGAGCGGGGGCGGGAGGTCAAGGAGTTCATCGAACATATCCTTGGTGAGGAGGGTCTGAAGCGTTCGGTCGTAGTCGCCTCGCCGGCCGACGATGCGCCGCTGATGCGCCTGCGCGCTGCGATGTACTGCACGCGCATCGCGGAATACTTTCGCGACAAGGGCAAGAATGTCCTGTTGCTGATGGACTCGCTGACCCGGTTTGCCCAGGCCCAGCGCGAAATCGCCCTGGCCATCGGTGAGCCGCCAGCGACCCGCGGCTACCCGCCGTCGGTCTTCGCCAAGCTGCCCAAGCTGGTCGAGCGCGCCGGGAACGGCGAGGCCGGCGGGGGTTCGATCACGGCGTTCTATACCGTGCTGTCCGAAGGTGACGACCAGCAAGACCCGATCGCCGATGCGGCGCGGGGTGTGCTCGACGGCCACTTTGTGCTGTCGCGGCGGTTGGCCGAAGAAGGTCATTACCCTGCGATCGACATCGAAGCCTCGATTAGCCGGGTCATGCCGCAGGTAGTAGACGCCGATCACTTGCGCCAAGCGCAGAAATTCAAGCAGTTGTGGTCGCGCCTGTCGCAGAGCCGCGACTTGATCAGCGTGGGCGCTTATGTTGCAGGCGGCGATCCCGAGACCGACCTGGCGATTGCCTTGCAGGCGCGCCTGGTCGGCTTCCTGCGTCAGGGCCTGGACGAAAACGTCAGCGGCACGCAGAGCCGTGAGCAGTTGGCCGGCGTGTTTGCCACGCCCACAGGCGGTGGCTAAGCCATGAGCACGCCAAGCCGTGCCGCGCGCCTGGCGCCGGTGGTGAACATTGCCGAAGAGGCTGAGCGCAAAGCGGTCCAGCGCCTTGGTCACTTCCAGCAGCAGGTAGCCCAGGCCCAGGCCAAGCTGGCCGAACTCGAGCGCTTTCGCGAAGACTACCAGCTGCAGTGGATCAACCGTGGTGGGCAGGGCGTGAACGGCAGCTGGCTGCTCAACTATCAGCGCTTTCTGGCCCAGCTGGAAACGGCCATGACTCAGCAGCGGCAGAGCCTGGCCTGGCACCAGAGCAACCTCAACAATGCCCGTGCCACCTGGCAGCAGGCTTACGCCCGGGTTGAGGGCTTGCGCAAGCTGGTACAGCGCTACATGGATGAGGCGCGCCGGCTCGAAGACAAGCGCGAGCAGAAGCTGCTGGACGAGCTGTCCCAGCGCCTGCCGCGATCCAGCGCTTACTAGGGCATTGTCGAGTTTGTTGGCGCTGTCGCTTGCAACTTGTCGGCGCGTCTTCTAAACCTTCTAAAGCTGCATCCGCCATCATCGAAGGAATCGCTAGCATGGCAGTGGAACCTACGCTTTCCCCCGACGGCAAGAAGCTGACGATTGCGATCAAGGGCCGTTTCGATTTCGCCAAGCATCAGGCGTTTCGCTATGCTTACGAGCGGCAGAACGGCCGGCCCGAGCAGGTCGTGGTCGACCTGAGTGAGGCAACCTACCTGGACAGTTCTGCGCTGGGCATGCTGTTGCTGTTGCGCGACCATGTTGGCGGTGACGACTCCGACGTGCGCGTGGTGCACGCCACAGCCGATGTGCGCAAGATCCTGGCGATCTCCAACTTCGAAAAACTGTTCGACATCAGTTGACCGCGCTCATGCCGGCTGAAGCCACCTTGCACGTGCTGATTGCCGAGGATGGCGCTGCCGATCGCCTGTTGCTGGCGCAGATCGTACGCCGCCAGGGTCATCAGGTGTTGACGGCCGAGAACGGCGCCGAGGCGGTGGCGCTGTTTCGCCAGCACCGGCCGCAACTGGTGCTGCTCGACGCTTTGATGCCGGTGATGGATGGCTTCGAGGCCGCGCGGCAGATCAAGGCGCTGGCTGGCGAGACCCTGGTGCCGATCATCTTTCTCACGTCACTGAGCGAGGAGCAGGCGCTGGTGCGCTGTCTTGAAGCCGGTGGTGACGACTTCATCGCCAAACCCTACAGTGCGGTGATTCTGGCGGCGAAGATCGGCGCCATGGAGCGCCTGCACAGGTTGCAGGCCAAGGTCCTCGAGCAGCGCGACGAAATAGCCCTGCACCACCAGCATCTGCTCAACGAGCAGCGTTTGGCCAAGGCGGTCTTCGACAAGGTGGCCCATACCGGCTGCCTGCAGGCGCCGAATATCCGCTATTTGCAGTCACCTTTTGCGCTGTTCAATGGCGACCTGCTGCTGGCGGCATACACGCCGTCGGGTGACCTGCATGTTCTGCTGGGTGACTTTACCGGCCATGGCCTGCCTGCAGCGGTCGGCGCCATGCCGCTGGCAGAGGCGTTTTATGGCATGACCGGCAAGGGCTATGGTCTGGCGCAGACGCTGCGCGAAATGAACGCCAAGCTCAAGCGCATCCTGCCGGTAGACATGTGTTGCTGTGCGTTGCTGCTGAACATCAGTTATCAGCGCGGCACCGTGGAGTTCTGGGGTGGCGGGATGCCCGATGGCTATCATCTGGCGGCCAGCGGCGAATTGCTGGCGAGCTTGCCGTCTACCCAGCTACCGCTGGGTGTACTGGCCCCGGAACGCTTCGATGACCGTACCCAGGTGATGCCGCTGGCGCCAGGTGAGCGGCTGTTGCTCCTGTCCGATGGTGTAATCGAGACCAGCAACGCCGGCGGGCAACTGTTTGGGGTTGAGCGCCTGCAGCAGGTGATCGCCCTGAACCGCACCCCCGCACTGTTGTTCGAGGAGCTGCTGCAAGCCTTGCAGGCGTTTGGTGGACGCGCTCGGGATGATGTCAGCCTGTGTGATATCCGCATGCTCGAGCCAGCCGCGGATTTACCCGCCAATGCCGGTCATGCCGACAGGGGGCGCAGCAGCCCGCTCGATTGGTCGTTAGGCTTCGAGCTGCGCGGCGAGACGTTGCGGTGGGTCAACCCAGTTCCGCAACTGCTGCAGCTGCTACAGGAAATCCATGGCCTGCGACCGCTTGCCGGACATTTGCACAGCGTCTTTGCCGAGCTCTATAGCAATGCCCTGGAGCACGGCGTGCTCGGCCTTGATTCAGCGCTAAAGGGCGATGCGGCAGGGTTTGCGGAGTTTTACCGGTTGCGCGGTGAGCGACTTGCGCAGCAGGTCGACGGTTACATTCGGATAGATCTCAAGGTTGAACCCTGGGAGCGAGGAGGGCGTCTGATCATTGAAATCCGTGACAGCGGTGTCGGCTTCGATGTCGAGCAGGTGCTGGCACGGCTGCCACGCCAGGATGCCTTCAGTGGGCGCGGAATACAGCTGGTGCGGCGCCTGAGTCAGGATGCACAATGGATCGAGGGCGGTCGATGCGCCAAGGTAGAGGTGCTCTGGTGAGCACGCTGCCAGGCCCAGCCGCCTCAACAGGGAGTGAACGGATGATGGACATGCACATCGATCAGCGGGTCCTGCGTGACTTGCAGGAAATCATGGAGGGTGGCTATCAGCAACTGTTGGAGATTTTTCTGGAAGACTCCGAGCGGCGCCTGAGCCAATTGCATGGCGCGAGAAATGCCAGTGAGTTGGGCATGGCCGCGCACAGCTTCAAGGGCAGCAGCAGCAACATGGGTGCGGTCGGTTTGGCCGCCCTTTGCCAGCAGCTCGAAGAGCGGGTCAAGCAGTCACCGGCCTATGGTGTTGAAGACCTGGTCAACCGTATCGACTCCGAATACCGCCAGGTGAAGTGCTTCTACCTACTCGAATGTGAGCGCGTTTCCGGCAGTTGAGCAAAACTGGCGCGAGTCTTGCCTGTCTCTGTGCAGACGATTTTGCCGCAAGCCGGCGCGGAGACCCTCGATGCCTGTCGCACCCAACCCACTGATCCAAGCCAGCGCCCCCATCAAGCAGACCCGGGTAGGCGCCGATAAGCCACCAGTGGCCGCTGTTGCGCAGGATAAAGGCTTTGATCAAGTGATGGCAAAGCAGGCCCGTGACAGTGTCGGCCAACGTGACGACAAGGTAGCCCCGGCCAAGCCGAAGGACAAGCCCGACGCCGCCTCGGCCGGCAAGGCCGAGACCGCCGACAAGCCTGAGGTTGCCGCTGACGGCAATAACTTGCCAGGCAGCGACCCGGTGCAGCAGGCCGACGCCAGCACTGACGGCGATAACAAGGCTTCTGTGGATGCCAGCCTGGTTGCTGGCCAGGTCACCGACGCCCCAGCCGGTGCCCAACTGATCCAGGCTCAGGCGCAGGCGATTGCTCCCGTCTTGCAGGCGGGTGTGCCGGCAACTGCAGCGCCGCAAACCGGCGAGCCGGGCGACGCTGCGTTCGACCCCGAAGCTGACGCCTTGGCAGGCCTGCCAAGCCTGCGCTTTGCACTTGAGCACAGTGCTCAGGCCAAAGGCACGACCTCGGCGCATGCGGCCAATCAGTCAGAAACTGGCAAGGCACCGGCAGACGGCAACCAGGCTGCCGTCAATACCTTGGCGAACGTAGTCGAGAAAGGTGAGCACGAAGGCGACAAGTCCGAGTCAGGCCACAAAGCCTTCGGCAGCCTGATCGAGGACGGCCTGAAAGACATCAAGAGCGCCAGCAGTGATACCCGCGTCGACAACTTCGCTGACCGCCTGGCCACGCTGACCCAGGCCGCCACCGCCAAGACCGCCAACGCCGTGCCGGTCAACCCCAGCCCGCTGCAACAGCCGTTGGCAATGAACCAGGGCGCCTGGACCGAAGGCCTGGTCAACCGGGTCATGTACCTGTCGAGCCAGAACCTCAAGTCGGCGGATATCCAGCTTGAGCCGGCCGAACTGGGTCGGTTGGACATCCGCGTCAATATTGCCACCGACCAAGCCGCGCAGATTACCTTCGTCAGTGGTCACGCCGGTGTGCGTGACAGCCTCGACAGCCAGCTGCACCGTTTGCGTGAGTTGTTCGCGCAGCAGGGCCTGGCCCAGCCTGACGTCAACGTTGCCGATCAGTCCCGCGGTCAGCAACAGCAGGCGCAGCAAGAGGCATCGCAGCTGTCCGGTGTGGCGGCACGGCGCGGCGCCGCCGCTGCAGCTGAGCAAGGTGGACAAGGCGAGCTGAGCGAGGCTTCACGCACGGCCGAGCAGCAAGTGGTGATCGGCGACAGCGCAGTCGATTACTACGCCTGACCCAGCCTTTGCTGATCCCGAACGCCGAGCCAGTCTGCCGTCACTCTGTTGGGTGACGACGGGCGGGCCCGGCGTTTTGTCTACGTTGCAATATCTGGCATAACACTTGCTCAAGCCACGTCATCCACCTACGAACCCCTGATGGACGACGGATTATTGGCATGGCGAAGAGCGAAGCAGTGAACCCCGCCGCAAAAGGCAAACTCAAGTTGATCCTGCTGTTGGTAGTGGCACTGCTGCTGGCGGTTGGCCTGTCGGTGGGCGCTACCTGGTTCATCATGCACAAGAGCGAAGCGGCGCCAGCCACCGACCCGGCCCTGGCCAACGTCAAGCCGGCAGCGATCTACGAGCCGCTGGCGCCGGCCTTTGTGGTCAATTTCAACCAGAATGGCCGCCAGCGCTACATGCAGGTCAGCATCACCCTGCAGGGCCGTAACCAGGCTGACATCGACGCACTCAAGGTGCACATGCCGGTGATCCGCAACAACCTGGTGATGATGTTCTCGGGACAAGGCTTCGACACCCTGGCCAGCAGTTCGGTGGGCCAGGAGATGCTGCGCCAGAAGGCCACTGCGGTGGTCCAGGAAGTGGCGCAAAAAGAAGTCGGCAAACCGGTCATCGACCAATTGCTGTTCACCAACTTCGTGTTGCAGTAGGAGTCCGTAATGGCCGTACAGGACCTGCTGTCCCAGGATGAGATCGACGCGCTGCTGCATGGCGTCGACGATGGCCTGGTACAGACCGAAAGTGCTGCCGACCCCGGCAGCATCAAGAGCTACGACCTGACCAGTCAGGATCGGATTGTGCGCGGGCGCATGCCGACCCTGGAAATGATCAACGAGCGTTTTGCCCGCTACACCCGGATCAGCATGTTCAACCTGCTGCGCCGCTCCGCCGATGTGGCGGTCGGTGGTGTGCAGGTGATGAAGTTCGGCGAGTACATCCATTCGCTGTACGTGCCCACCAGCCTCAACCTGGTCAAGATCAAGCCGTTGCGCGGCACCTCGTTGTTCATTCTCGACGCCAAGCTGGTATTCAAGCTGGTCGACAACTTCTTTGGCGGTGACGGGCGTCACGCCAAGATCGAGGGGCGCGAGTTCACTCCGACCGAGCTGCGCGTGGTGCGCATGGTTCTGGATCAGTGCTTCGTTGACCTCAAGGAAGCCTGGCAGGCGATCATGCCGGTCAACTTCGAGTACATAAACTCCGAGGTCAACCCGGCCATGGCCAACATCGTTGGCCCCAGTGAAGCGGTAGTGGTGTCGACCTTCCACATCGAGCTCGATGGCGGCGGCGGCGACCTGCACGTGACCATGCCCTACTCGATGATCGAGCCGGTGCGCGAGATGCTCGACGCGGGCTTCCAGTCCGACCTCGACGATCAGGACGAGCGCTGGGTCAAGGCCCTGCGCGAGGACGTGCTCGATGTCAGCGTGCCGGTCACCGCCACGGTTGCCCGCCGCCAGCTGAAACTGCGCGACATCCTGCACATGCAGCCGGGCGATGTGATCCCGGTTGAGCTGCCCGAGCACCTTGTGCTGCGCGCCAATGGCGTGCCGTCGTTCAAGGCGCGGCTGGGCTCGCACAAGGGCAATCTGGCCCTGCAGATCATCGATCCGATCGAGCGCCGCTGACGGCGTGCCGGTCGCAACCCCGAATTGAATGCTTGTCGAGGACATTATGGCTAACGAAAACGAAATCACCTCTGCCGAGGACCAGGCCCTGGCCGATGAATGGGCCGCTGCGCTGGAAGAAACCGGTGATGCCGGCCAGTCCGACATCGATGCACTGCTGGCCGCCGACAGTGGCGGCGCCGGGCGTCTGCCGATGGAAGAGTTCGCCAGCTCGCCCAAGCCCAATGAAAACGTCAGCCTCGAAGGGCCGAACCTGGATGTGATCCTCGACATCCCGGTGAGCATTTCGATGGAAGTCGGCAGCACCGACATCAACATCCGCAACCTGCTGCAGCTCAACCAGGGTTCGGTAATCGAGCTCGACCGCCTCGCCGGTGAGCCGCTGGATGTGCTGGTCAACGGCACCCTGATCGCCCATGGCGAAGTGGTTGTCGTCAACGAGAAGTTCGGCATCCGCCTGACCGACGTGATCAGCCCTAGCGAACGCATCAAGAAGCTGCGCTGAGTGAAGCCGGTGATACGCGCTGTGGCCGCTGTCGCCACGCTGCTGGTCAGCGAAGTGGTGGTTGCCTCGCAAGCGCCTGCTGCTGCCCCGGTTACCGCCGCGACGCCGCCAGGTGGTCTGGGCGGTCAACTGGCGCAGATGGTCTTTGGTTTGTTGCTGGTGGTCGGCCTGATCTTCGCGCTGGCCTGGCTGCTGCGGCGCATGCAGGGCGCCGCGCCGCGCGGTGGCCAGGTGATCGAGATCATCGGCAGTCGCACCATCGGCCCGCGCGACCGGCTGTTGCTGGTGCAGGTCGGCAAGGAACAGATCCTGCTTGGGCACAGCCCAGGCAGCATCAAGGCTTTGCATGTGCTGGCCGAGCCGGTCGAGGTGCCTGCCAGTGCCCGCCCGGCGACCCCAGAGTTCGCCCAGCGGCTGTTGGAGCTGATGGGCAAGGATCAGAAGGACACCAAGTGATGATCGGCGCCGTGCGCATGCTGTTGACCCTGGCGCTGCTGCTGGCCGCGCCGCTGGCCCTGGCCGCCGACCCGCTGTCGATCCCCGCCATTACCTTGTCCAGTGGCGCCGACGGCCAGCAGGAGTATTCGGTCAGCCTGCAGATCCTGATGATCATGACTGCGCTGAGTTTCATTCCAGCGTTCGTCATTCTCATGACCAGCTTCACCCGCATCATCATCGTCTTTTCGATCCTGCGCCAGGCCCTTGGCCTGCAGCAGACGCCATCCAACCAAGTGCTCACCGGCATGGCCTTGTTCCTGACCCTGTTCATCATGGCGCCGGTGTTCGACAAGGTGAACAAGGACGCCCTGCAGCCGTACCTGAGCGAGCAGATGACGGCTCAGCAGGCCATCGACAAGGCCCAGGGGCCGCTCAAGGACTTCATGCTGGCGCAGACCCGGCAGAGCGACCTGGACATGTTCGTGCGCCTGTCCAAGCGCACCGACATTGCCAGCCCCGAGCAGGCACCGCTGACCATTCTGGTACCGGCGTTCGTCACCTCGGAGCTGAAGACCGCGTTCCAGATCGGTTTCATGATCTTCATCCCGTTTCTGATCATCGACATGGTGGTCGCCAGCGTGCTGATGGCGATGGGTATGATGATGCTGTCGCCGCTGATCATCTCGCTGCCGTTCAAGATCATGCTGTTTGTGCTGGTCGATGGCTGGGCACTGATCATGGGCACCCTGGCCGGTAGTTTCGGTGGCCTCTGACACCGTCAAGGAGAGCGTGGCATGACCCCTGAAGTTGCCGTTGACCTGTTCCGTGATGCGCTCTGGCTGACCGCCCTGATGGTCGCCGTGCTGGTAGTGCCGAGCCTGCTGGTCGGCCTGGTGGTGGCGATGTTCCAGGCCGCTACCCAGATCAACGAACAGACCCTGAGCTTTCTGCCGCGCCTGCTGGTGATGCTGGTGACGCTGATCGTGGTCGGGCCTTGGCTGGTGACCAAGTTCATGGAATACATGCTTGGTCTGTACACCAGCATCCCGCAGTTGATCGGTTAGCCGGCGATGCTGGAGCTTACCGACGCGCAGATCGGCACTTGGGTAGCGACCTTCATGCTGCCCTTGTTCCGCGTCACTGCGGTGCTGATGACCATGCCCATTTTCGGCACCAAGATGCTGCCGGCGCGGGTGCGCCTGTATGCCGCGCTGGCGATTACCGTGGCCATCGTGCCGGGGCTGCCGCCAATGCCGGAGTTCGACCCGCTGAGCCTGCGCGGGCTGATGCTGTGCGGTGAGCAGATCCTGGTGGGCGCGCTGTTCGGTTTCTCGTTGCAGATGCTGTTCCAGGCGTTTGTCATCGCCGGACAAATTGTCGCGATCCAGATGGGTATGGCATTCGCCTCTATGGTCGATCCGGTCAACGGCGTCAACGTGGCGGTGGTCAGCCAGTTCATGACCATGCTGGTGAGCATCCTGTTTCTGCTTATGAACGGCCACCTGGTGGTGTTCGAGGTGCTCAGCGAAAGCTTTACCACCTTGCCGGTCGGCAATGCCCTGGTGGTCCAGCACTTCTGGGAAATAGCCGGGCGCCTGAGTTGGGTATTTGGCGCTGGGGTGCTGTTGATTCTGCCGGTGGTCACCGCACTGCTGGTGGTCAACGTATCGTTTGGCGTAATGACCCGTGCGGCGCCGCAGTTGAACATCTTTTCGATCGGTTTTCCGCTGACCCTGGTGCTCGGCCTTGGCCTGTTCTGGGTCGGCCTGGCCGACATCCTCTCGCATTACCAGGCACTGGCCAGCGAAGCGCTGCAGTGGTTGCGTGATCTGGCCCGGGCGCGCTGAGCATGGCAGAAAGCGAGAGCGGCCAGGACAAGACGGAAGACCCCACCGACAAGCGCAAGCGTGACTCGCGCAAGAAAGGTGAGATTGCCCGTTCCAAAGAACTCAATACGGTGGCGGTGACCTTGGCCGGCGCTGGCGGTCTGTTGGTGTTCGGCGGCCATCTGGCTGACACCCTGATGGACTTGATGCGAATCAACTTCTCGCTGTCGCGCGAGGTGTTGATCGATGAGCGCTCGATGGGTCTTTTTCTGCTGGCATCAGGCCAGAAGGCGCTGTGGGCGGCGCAGCCATTGTTGATCATGCTGTTCGTGATTGCCTTTGTGGCGCCGATCATTCTGGGTGGCTTCATCTTCTCCGGCAGCCTGCTGCAACCCAAATTCAGCCGGATGAATCCTTTGGCCGGGATGAAGCGGATGTTCTCGCTGAACGCGCTGACCGAGCTGCTCAAAGCGATGGCCAAGTTCGTGTTGATCCTGTTTGTGGGCTGGCTGGTGCTGCTCAATGACCGTATAGCGCTGTTGTCCATTGCCAACGAGTCGCTGGAGCAAGCGATCATTCACAGCGCGGTAGTAGTGGGTTGGAGTGCGGTGTGGGTGTCGGCGGGGCTGCTGCTGATCGCTGCGGCGGACGTGCCGTTCCAGCTCTGGCAGACGCAGAAAAAACTCAAGATGACCAAGCAGGAAGTGCGCGATGAGCACAAGGACTCCGACGGTAAGCCCGAGGTCAAGCAGCGCATCCGGCAATTGCAGCGCGAGGTCTCGCAGCGGCGCATGATGGCGGCAATCCCTGACGCCGACGTGATCATCACCAACCCGACCCACTATGCCGTAGCCCTGCAATACGACCCGGAGAAGGGCGGGGCCGCGCCGTTGCTGCTGGCCAAAGGCAGCGACTTCATCGCCCTCAAGATCCGCGAGATCGGCGCCGCGCACAATGTGCAGATTCTCGAGTCGCCGGAGCTGGCGCGGGCGATCTACTACTCCACCGAGATCGAGCAGGAAATCCCTGCCGGCCTGTACCTTGCGGTAGCCCAAGTGCTGGCGTTCGTCTTCCAGGTCCGCCAGCACCGCGCCGGCAAGGGCAAGCGCCCTGATCCGCTGAACAAAGACCTGCCGATTCCGGACGATTTGCGCCGCGACAGCTGATCGCAGGCACCCGTTGGCAAAGTTGGACAGCTTCTTGCAAAGGCAGCGCAGGCGCTCTACAGGCGTCAAAGTTTTGCTTGAAGAGGAATCGCGGTGGATCGCAGTCAGTTAATCAACAACGTGCGCAGCAATCTGAGCGAACTCGGTCGGGGCAACCTGGGTGTGCCGTTGTTGCTGTTGGTGATGTTGGCAATGATGATGTTGCCGATCCCGCCGTTCCTGCTCGACGTGTTCTTCACCTTCAACATCGCCCTGTCGCTGGTGGTGCTGCTGGTCTGCGTATATGCCCTGCGGCCGCTGGACTTCGCCGCGTTCCCGACCATTCTGCTGGTAGCAACGCTGTTGCGCCTGGCGCTCAACGTCGCCTCGACGCGGGTGGTACTGCTGCACGGCCACGAGGGCCATGGCTCGGCGGGCAAGGTCATCCAGGCCTTTGGTGAGGTGGTGATCGGCGGCAACTACGTGGTCGGTGCCGTGGTGTTCGCCATCCTCATGATCATCAACTTCGTGGTGGTGACCAAGGGTGCCGGGCGTATCTCAGAAGTCAGCGCGCGCTTCACCCTCGATGCCATGCCCGGCAAACAGATGGCGATCGACGCCGACCTCAACGCCGGCCTGATCGATCAGGGCCAGGCCAAGGCGCGCCGCGCCGAAGTCGCCCAGGAAGCCGAGTTCTACGGCTCTATGGACGGTGCCAGCAAGTTCGTTCGCGGTGACGCCATTGCCGGCCTGCTGATCCTGTTCATCAACCTCATCGGCGGCGTGCTGATCGGTATCCTCTCGCACGGCATGTCGGGCGGGGAGGCCGGTAAGGTGTACGCGTTGCTGACCATTGGTGACGGTTTGGTGGCGCAGTTGCCATCCTTGCTGTTGTCCACCGCCGCCGCAATCATGGTGACGCGCGCCTCGGGCTCCGAGGACATGGGCAAGCTGATCAACCGGCAGATGTTCGACTCGCCAAAAGCCTTGGCCGTGTCGGCCGGCATCATGATCGTCATGGGCCTGGTGCCGGGGATGCCGCATGTGGCCTTCCTCAGTCTCGGTGTAATGGCCGCCGGTGGTGCCTATCTGGTCTGGCGCAAACAGCAGGTCAAGGCGGTCAAGGCGCTGGAAGAAGTGCAGCGCCAGCAGGATCTGCTGCCGTCGCCACAGCGCGCAATGGACACCAAGGAGCTGGGCTGGGACGACGTCACTCCGATTGACATGATCGGCCTGGAAGTAGGCTACCGGCTGATCCCGCTGGTCGACCGCAACCAGGGCGGCCAGTTGCTGGCGCGGATCAAGGGCGTGCGCAAGAAGCTCTCGCAGGATCTGGGCTTCCTCATGCCGACCGTTCACATCCGCGACAACCTCGATCTGCAGCCAAGTGCCTATCGCCTGACCCTGATGGGGGTAATCCTCGCGGAAGCCGAGATCTACCCGGACCGCGAGCTTGCAATCAACCCAGGCCAGGTGTTCGGTACCCTCAATGGTATCGCCGCGCGTGACCCGGCGTTCGGCCTGGAGGCGGTTTGGATCGACATCGGCCAGCGCGCGCAGGCGCAGTCGCTGGGCTACACCGTGGTCGATGCCAGCACCGTAGTGGCGACCCACTTGAACCAGATTCTGCAAAAGCACTGCCACGAACTGATCGGCCACGAGGAAGTCCAACAACTGTTGCAGGTGTTGGCCAAGGCCTCGCCTAAGTTGGCTGAAGAATTGGTACCTGGTGTCATTTCCTTGTCGGGGCTGCTCAAGGTCCTGCAAGCTCTGCTCTCCGAGCAAGTGCCGGTGCGCGATATCCGCAGCATTGCCGAAGCTATCGCCAACAACGCTGGCAAGAGTCAAGATAATGCCGCGCTGGTCGCCGCAGTTCGCGTCGGATTGTGTCGCGCCATCGTGCAAAGCATTGTCGGCGTTGAGTCCGAGCTGCCTGTTATCACCTTGGAGCCAAGGTTGGAACAGATTTTGCTCAATAGTCTGCAAAGGGCCGGGCAAGGTCAGGAAGATGGTGTTCTTCTTGAACCGAGTATGGCCGAAAAGCTACAGCGTTCGCTTATCGAAGCGGCCCAGCGTCAGGAGATGCAAGGTCAGCCAGCTATCCTTCTGGTAGCCGGGCCGATCCGGGCGATGCTGTCGCGCTTCGGCCGCCTGGCTGTACCGAATTTGCACGTTTTGGCGTATCAGGAAATACCTGACAACAAGCAAGTCACCATCGTTGCCACCGTGGGCCCGAACGGCTGAGGTAGTGGAGTATGCAAGTTAAGCGTTTTTTCGCCGCAGATATGCGTCAGGCCATGAAGCTGGTCCGCGATGAGCTTGGCTCCGATGCCGCTATCATCGGTAACCGGCGCATCGCCGGCGGCGTTGAGCTGACCGCTGCACTGGACTACAAGCTGTCGGCGCTGGCGCCGCGGGTGCCCAACCCTGAGCTTGAAGACGAGCTGCGCAAGACCCAGTCGCGCATCGCTACCGCCCAGGCCGAACTGAGCAGCCGCAGCGATGCCGATGACGGCAACCGTCAGTTGTTTGCCGGCCTCTCGCTGACCGCTTCCGAGCCGTTGGTCGAACCGCACGTCGAGCAGCCCGCCGCCCCGGCTGCGCCGGCAGTGGCGCCGGTTGATCCGCGCCTGTTCGATGCCATGCGCTCGGAGCTGTCCGGCCTGCGTGAACTGCTCGAAGTACAGCTCGGCTCGCTTGCCTGGAGCCAGTTGCAGGGCAGCAAACCGCTGCAGGCCAATCTCTGGCGGCGCCTGCAGCGTGTTGGCCTGACCGGTGCGCTGGCCCGTGAACTGCTCGAGCTGACCGGCGAAATCGACGAGCCGCGGCAAGCCTGGCGGATGATCCTCGCGCACCTGGCGCGAATGATCGATGTACCCGAGATCGAACCGATCGAGGAGGGCGGGGTAATTGCCATGGTTGGCCCGGCCGGCATGGGCAAGACCACCACCCTGGCCAAGCTGGCAGCGCGTTATGTGCTTAAGTACGGCGCGCAGAACCTGGCGCTGGTGAGCATGGACAGCTTCCGTATCGGCGCTCAGGAGCAACTCAAGACCCTGGGCCGCATCCTCAACGTGTCGGTGACCTACGTCGACCCGGGCGAGTCCCTCGCCCAGGCCCTGGAGCCGCTGCTGCGCAAGCGTGTGGTGCTGATCGATACCGCCGGCCTGCAGGCCAGTGATCCGGCCCTGCGCATGCAGCTGGAGACGCTCGCCGGGCGCGGTATCGCTTCGAAGAATTATCTGGTCCTGGCAACCACCAGCCAGAAACAGGTGCTGACCGCCGCTTATCACAGCTACAAGCGCTGTGGCCTGGCTGGCTGCATCCTGACCAAGCTTGATGAAACCGCTTGTCTCGGTGAAGTACTGAGCCTGGCGATCAGTCATGAACTGCCCGTGGCCTATCTTACCGACGGCCCGCGTATTCCTGACGACCTGCACCTGCCGCGCAAGCACCAACTGGTCAGCCGCGCCGTCAGCGTGCAAATGCAGGAAGACCCCAGCGAAGAGGCCATGGCCGATATGTTCGCTGATCTGTACCACAACTCCGGCAAACGCGTGGGTTGAGGATGAACACAATGCAAAGTACCTACAGCAAGGGCTTCAATCACAGCCCTCCATGTGGCCTCGGTTCAAGCGCGACAAGGTAAAGAACAAATATGGGTAGCATGCATCCCGTACAGGTTATCGCCGTGACCGGTGGCAAAGGTGGCGTCGGCAAGACCAACGTTTCAGTCAACCTGTCCCTGGCGTTGGCCGAACTCGGCCGCCGGGTCATGTTGCTGGACGCCGATCTGGGTCTGGCCAACGTCGACGTGCTGCTGGGGCTGACGCCCAAGCACACCCTGGCCGACGTCATCGAAGGCCGCTGCGAGTTGCGCGACGTGCTCTTGCAGGGGCCTGGCGGGGTACGCATCGTGCCGGCCGCCTCGGGCACCCAGAGCATGGTCCATCTGCAGCCGGCGCAACACGCCGGGCTGATCCAGGCCTTCAGCGAGATTGGCGACAACCTCGACGTGCTGGTCATCGACACCGCTGCCGGTATCGGCGATTCGGTGGTGAGCTTTGTCCGCGCCGCGCAGGAAGTGCTGCTGGTGGTGTGCGACGAGCCGACCTCGATCACCGACGCCTACGCGCTGATCAAACTGCTCAATCGCGACTATGGCATGAACCGATTCCGCGTCCTTGCCAACATGGCCCAGAGCCCGCAGGAAGGGCGCAACCTGTTCGCCAAGTTGACCAAGGTCACGGACCGCTTCCTTGACGTCGCCCTACAATACGTCGGCGCCGTGCCGTACGACGAATGCGTGCGCAAGGCTGTGCAGAAGCAGCGTGCAGTCTACGAAGCCTTCCCTCGCTCCAAGTGTGCGCTGGCGTTCAAGGCCATCGCGCAGAAGGTCGATAGCTGGCCGCTGCCTGCCAACCCTCGTGGGCATCTGGAGTTCTTCGTCGAGCGCCTGGTGCAGCCCACCAGTGCGGGACCAGTGCTATGAGTGCAAGCGGTTTTCAGATGTACAGCAAGGCTTCCAAGGACGCCCAGTACGAGTTGGTCGAACGTTACGCGCCGCTGGTCAAGCGCATCGCTTACCACCTGCTGGCGCGCTTGCCGGCCAACGTGCAGGTCGAGGATCTGATCCAGGCCGGCATGATTGGCCTGCTCGAAGTGTCCAACAAATACGATGCCAGCAAGGGCGCTAGCTTTGAAACCTATGCCGGTATCCGCATCCGTGGCGCCATGCTCGACGAGGTCCGCAAGGGTGACTGGGCGCCACGTTCGGTGCACCGCAATACCCGTATGGTCAGCGACGCGATGCGCGCTGTTGAAGCAAGAACCGGTCGCGACGCTAAAGATCACGAGGTTGCTGCCGAACTCCAATTAGGTCTCGATGATTATTACGGGATTCTGAACGATACCCTGGGCAGCCGACTGTTCAGTTTCGACGACCTGTTGCAGGACGGCGAACATGAAGGTCTGCACGAGGATGGCGCCAGTGCGCAGGTCGAACCGTCGCGTGATCTGGAAGAAGAACGCTTCCAGACGGCGTTGACCGATGCGATCGCCAACCTGCCGGAACGCGAGCGGTTGGTGCTGGCGCTGTACTACGACGAAGAGCTCAACCTCAAGGAAATCGGTGAGGTGCTGGGGGTCAGCGAGTCGCGTGTCAGCCAGTTGCACAGCCAATGCGCGGCACGTCTGCGCAGCCGGCTGGGTGAATGGCGAGCGCGTTGAAACCGGGGTCGCTGCAGTCGTTTTGACGGTGTACCGAATTGATTGAATGCGCGCTCGGGGCCGAGCGCGTTTAAGACTGCTTGGAGGTCTAATTGAACAAAGAAATGAAAATCCTCATCGTTGACGACTTTTCGACGATGCGGCGGATCATCAAGAACCTCTTGCGTGATCTGGGCTTCACCAATACCCAGGAAGCCGACGATGGCCTGACCGCCATGCCGATGCTCGAAAGCGGCCACTTTGACTTCCTCGTCACCGACTGGAACATGCCTGGCATGTCCGGCATCGACCTGCTGCGCAAAGTGCGTGCCGATGAGCGTCTCAAGCATCTGCCGGTGCTGATGGTAACTGCCGAAGCCAAGCGTGATCAGATCATCGAAGCGGCCCAGGCCGGCGTCAATGGTTACGTGGTCAAGCCGTTCACCGCCCAGGTGCTCAAAGAGAAGATCGAAAAGATCTTCGAACGCGTGAATAGCTAAATCACGCCAGGGGGCGCCATGGACTCTAACAACAACTCTTTGGGTGAGTTTGAAAACACCCTGAAGAAGCACGCTCAGGAACTGGTCGAGAGCCTTGAGCGCGGCCGGTTTGGTGATGCGGTGCAGCTGATTCATCAGCTCAACCAGACACGCGACCGTGGCCTGTACCAGGAAGTCGGCAAACTGACCCGCGAGCTGCACAGTGCGATCGTCAGTTTCCAGATCGACCCGGCAATGCCGCAGGCCGAGGAAGTCTCGCAGATCACCGATGCCACCGAGCGTTTGTCCTACGTGGTCAAGCTGACCGAGGGTGCCGCCAACCGCACCATGGACCTGGTCGAAGCGAGCACCCCGGTACTCAACGACCTGGCCGGTGAGGCCCAGGCGCTGAGCACTGACTGGCAGCGCTTCATGCGCCGTGAAGTGGCCGCGCCGGAGTTTCGCGATCTGGTCAAACGAGTCGACAGTTTCCTGACGCACAGTGCCGAGGGCAACCGCAAGGTGTCCGGGCACCTCAACGACATCTTGCTGGCTCAGGACTATCAGGACCTGACCGGCCAGGTGATCAAACGCGTCACCGCGTTGGTCACCGAAGTAGAAAGCAATCTGCTCAAGCTCGTGCTGATGGCCAGTCAAGTCGACCGCTTTGCCGGTATCGAACATGACCACGATCAGTTGCGTGCTGAAAAAGATCAAGAAAAACATCCGACTCGGGGTGAAGGTCCGCAGATTCATGCCGATAAGCGTGAAGACGTTGTGTCCGGTCAGGACGATGTCGACGATCTGCTGTCCAGCCTTGGTTTTTAGGGAGCACGTTTAATGAGCTTCGGCGCCGATGAAGAAATCCTTCAGGATTTCCTGGTAGAAGCCGGGGAAATTCTTGAGTTGTTGTCCGAGCAATTGGTCGAGCTGGAAAGCCGACCGGATGATGCCGACCTGCTCAATGCGATTTTCCGCGGTTTTCACACTGTAAAAGGGGGCGCCGGCTTCCTCCAGCTCAATGAGCTGGTGGAGTGCTGCCACATTGCCGAGAACGTCTTCGACATCCTGCGCAAAGGTGAGCGCAGGGTCGACGCCGAGCTGATGGACGTGGTTCTGGAAGCGCTGGATTCGGTCAACAGCATGTTCGGCCAGGTGCGCGAACGCACCGAGGTGACCCCGGCTTCCCGCGAGTTGCTGGCAGCGCTGTCGCGTCTGGCCGAGCCGGGTGCGGCGCCGGCGCCTGCCGCGGTGGTCGAGCCTGAGCCAGCAGTGGTCCAGGAAGACATCACCGACACCGAGTTCGAACAACTGCTCGACTCACTTGATGCGGTCAAGGCCGAGGCCGAGGCTGCTGAACAGCCGCAGCCAGGTGCAGCCAGCGCCGAGTCGGATGAAATCACCGACGCCGAATTCGAATCTCTGCTCGATCAACTGCACGGCAAGGGCCAGTTCTCGGTCGAGGCGGCCACGGTCGCTCCCGAGGCTGTCGCGCCAGCGCCAGCCGGTGACGAGATTACCGACGACGAATTCGAAGCATTGCTCGACCAGTTGCATGGCAAGGGCACCTTTGCTGCCGATGCGCTGCCGACTGCTGCGGTTGCCGAGGCTGCAGCCAGCCCCGCGCCGGCTGCCAGCGGCGATGAAATCAGCGAGCACGAGTTCGAAGCGCTGCTCGATGAGCTGCACGGCAAAGGCAAGTTCTCGACCGACGCTGCCGAAGCGGCTGCTGTGGCCGTTGCGCCGGCAGCAGCCAAGGTTGAGGTGAAAGCTGCGCCCAAGCCTGCTGCACCGGCAGCTGCCAAGCCTGCGCCAGCGGCCCCGGCACGTGCGCCAGCGCCTGCAGCGCCCGCAGAAAAGCACGCCAGCGAAGCCGAGACGACCGTACGCGTCGACACCGCGCGGCTGGATGAGATCATGAACATGGTTGGCGAGCTGGTGCTGGTGCGTAACCGGCTGGTGCGCCTGGGCCTGAACAGCGGCGACGAAGCCATGTCCAAGGCTGTGTCCAACCTCGATGTGGTCACCGCAGACCTGCAGACTGCGGTGATGAAGACCCGCATGCAGCCGATCAAGAAAGTCTTCGGGCGGTTCCCGCGACTGGTTCGCGACCTTGCCCGCCAGCTCAAGAAGGAAATCAACCTGGAGCTGGTCGGCGAAGAAACCGACCTCGACAAGAACCTCGTCGAGGCTCTGGCCGACCCGTTGGTCCACTTGGTGCGCAACGCGGTCGACCACGGCATCGAAATGCCCGACGAGCGCGACGCCTCAGGCAAGGCTCGCACCGGCAAGGTGGTGCTGTCGGCCGAACAGGAAGGCGACCATATCCTGCTGTCGATCTCGGACGACGGCAAAGGCATGGACCCCAACGTGCTGCGTGCCAAGGCCGTGGAAAAAGGCCTGATGGACAAGGATGCCGCCGAGCGCCTGAGCGAATCGGACTGCTACAACCTGATCTTTGCCCCGGGCTTCTCGACCAAGACCGAGATTTCCGACGTGTCCGGCCGCGGCGTCGGCATGGACGTGGTGAAAACCAAGATTTCCCAGCTCAACGGCTCGATCAACATCTACTCGGCCAAGGGCCAGGGTTCGAAGATCGTCATCAAGGTGCCGCTGACCCTGGCGATCATGCCGACCCTGATGGTGATGCTGGCCAACCAGGCGTTTGCCTTCCCGCTGGTCAACGTCAACGAGATATTCCACCTCGACCTGTCGCGCACCAATGTCGTCGACGGCCAGGAAGTGGTCATCGTCCGCGACAAGGCGCTGCCGCTGTTCTACCTCAAGCGCTGGCTGGTCCAGGGCCAGGTGCATGAAGAGCAGCACGAGGGCCATGTGGTGATCCTCTCGGTCGGCACCCAGCGCATCGGCTTTGTAGTCGACCAGCTGGTCGGCCAGGAAGAGGTGGTGATCAAGCCGCTGGGCAAGATGTTGCAGGGCACCCCGGGCATGTCTGGTGCGACGATCACTGGCGATGGCCGGATTGCGTTGATCCTCGACGTCCCGAGCATGCTCAAGCGTTACGCCGCCAAGCGTTATTGATTTTCGGTGGCGCAGCCTCGCGGTTGCGCCATCTAATGGAGTGTTTATGGCAGTCAAGGTCCTGGTGGTGGATGATTCCGGTTTCTTCCGCCGGCGCGTTTCGGAAATTCTCTCGTCCGACCCGACGATCCAGGTTGTGGGTACCGCGACCAATGGCAAGGAAGCAATCGACCAGGCGCTGTCGCTCAAGCCCGATGTCATCACCATGGACTATGAAATGCCCATGATGGACGGCATCACCGCGGTGCGGCACATCATGCAGCGCTGCCCGACGCCGGTGTTGATGTTCTCATCGCTGACCCATGAAGGCGCCCGGGTAACCCTCGACGCGCTGGATGCCGGGGCGGTCGACTACCTGCCGAAAAACTTCGAAGACATTTCGCGTAACCCAGAAAAGGTCAAACAGATGCTCTGCGAGAAGGTACATACCATATCGCGCAGCAACCGCCGCCTGAGCAGCTATGCCGCACCGGCGCCCGCGCCAGCCGCGAGCAGCCCTGCACCGGCCAGCAGCCTTGGCCACACACCTGCAGCGCGCACTCCGACGCCTGCTCCCGTGCGTAGCCCGGCAGCGCCTGCTGCGGCGCATTCGCCGGCGCCCAAGCGCAAGCCCTACAAGCTGGTTGCGATCGGCACCTCGACCGGTGGCCCGGTTGCGCTGCAGCGTGTCCTGACGCAACTGCCCGCCAACTTCCCGGCACCGATCGTGTTGATCCAGCACATGCCCGCGGCGTTCACCAAGGCTTTTGCCGAACGCCTCGACAAGCTCTGCCGGATCAACGTCAAGGAAGCCGAAGACGGCGACATGCTGCGCCCAGGTCTGGCACTGCTGGCGCCTGGTGGCAAGCAGATGATGGTCGATGGCCGCGGCATGGTGAAAATCCTGCCGGGCGACGAGCGCCTCAACTACAAGCCATGTGTGGATATCACTTTCGGCTCGGCGGCCAAGTCCTACGGTGACAAGGTCCTGTCGGTAGTACTTACCGGCATGGGCGCGGATGGCCGTGAAGGTGCGCGCTTGCTCAAGCAAGGCGGTAGCACGGTGTGGGCGCAGGACGAAGCCAGTTGCGTGATCTATGGCATGCCCATGGCCATCGTCAAGGCCAACCTGGCCGATGCGGTGTACAGCCTCGATGAAATCGGCAGGCACCTGGTCGAGGCCTGCGTCTGATGGACGTGCTCAGCCTGATCGGCCTGATCCTGGCCTTCGTCGCCATCGTCGGTGGCAACTTTCTCGAGGGTGGGCATGTCGGCGCGCTGCTCAACGCGCCGGCTGCGTTGATCGTGCTCGGGGGTACTCTTGGCGCGGCGATGCTGCAAGCACCGCTGTCGTCGTTCAAGCGTGCGCTGCAGATTGCTCGCTGGATCATCTTCCCGCCGCGGGTCGACCTGGCCGGTGGTATCGATCGGGTAGTCAACTGGAGCCTGACCGCACGCAAGGAGGGCCTGCTCGGCCTGGAAGGCGTGGCTGACGGCGAGCCTGATCCGTATGCGCGCAAGGGCCTGCAACTGCTGGTCGACGGCGCCGAGCCGGAGGCTATCCGGAGCATCCTCGAGGTGGATTTCCTGACCCAGGAAAGCCGCGATATCCAGGCGGCAAAAGTGTTCGAAAGCATGGGCGGCTATGCGCCGACCATCGGCATCATCGGTGCTGTGATGGGCCTGATCCATGTCATGGGCAACCTGGCCGACCCGTCCCAACTGGGCAACGGCATCGCCGTGGCGTTTGTCGCCACCATCTATGGCGTGGCCAGTGCCAACCTGATCCTGCTGCCGGTCGCCAACAAGCTCAAAGCCATCGTCATGCGTCAGTCACGCTACCGCGAGATGCTCCTCGAAGGCCTGCTGTCGATCGCCGAAGGCGAAAACCCACGCTCGATCGAGCTGAAGCTGCAAGGCTTCATGGAGTAAGCCATGCGTCGCCGTCGCCATACCGAAGAACCCGAGAATCACGAGCGCTGGCTGGTGTCGTACGCCGACTTCATCACGCTGCTGTTTGCTTTTTTCGTGGTCATGTATTCGATCTCTTCGATCAACGAGGGCAAGTACAAGGTCGTCTCGCAGGCCTTGCTCGGCGTGTTCAATGACCCTGAGCGGGCCATGCGGGCCATCCCGATCGGCGAAGAACAGCCGCTCAGCATCAAGCTAGCCGAGCCGTTGATCAAAGACAGCGAGCAGACCGATGCGGGCCTTGGCCAGACCAGCGCCGACCCGCTGCAGACCATCAGCGATGATGTGCGCAGCGCTTTCGGCGATTTGATCAGCTCCAACCAGATGACCGTACGCGGCAACGAACTGTGGGTCGAGGTTGAGCTCAATTCGGCGCTGTTGTTTGGCAGTGGCGATGCCATGCCCAGCGACGTTGCATTCGCGATCATCGAGAAGGTGGCGAATATCCTCAAGCCGTTCGCCAACCCGGTGCACGTCGAGGGCTTTACCGACAACCTGCCGATCCGCACTGCGCAGTACCCGACCAACTGGGAACTGTCGGCCTCGCGTGCGGCCAGTATCGTCCGCCTGTTGGCCATGAACGGCGTCAATCCCGGGCGCATGGCCTCGGTCGGCTATGGCGAGTATCAACCGGTCGCCAGCAACGATACGGCCGAAGGCCGTGCGCGCAATCGACGGGTCGTGCTGGTGATTTCGCGCAACCTGGAAGTACGCCGCAGCCTGACCGCAACCGGCAGCGCCAATGCGACCCCGGATGCGGCGATGCGCCGGGCTGGCACACAAAGTGCACCGCCAAGCGCAGTAGCGGCGGGAGGGGGCTAGCCCCGTCAAATCCCTGTCACAGAATTTCACACCGTTCCCGGGAGGGCAGGCGGCCATACCGGGAGGAAGCAGCGCACCATGAGAGTCTGGGCAGTAGCCAATCAAAAAGGTGGCGTCGGCAAGACCACCACAACCATCGCCCTGGCCGGCTTGCTGGCCGATGCGGGCAAGCGCGTGGTCGTTGTCGATCTCGACCCGCACGGCTCTATGACCAGCTATTTCGGGCATAACCCGGATGCGCTGGAGCACAGCTGCTACGACCTGTTCCTGCACAAGGGCACGGTGCCCGAGGGCTTGCCGGGGCAGCTGCTGCTGCCGACCAGCCACGAACGTATCTCGTTGCTGCCGTCGAGCACAGCGCTGGCGGTGCTCGAGCGGCAGTCGCCGGGCCAGAGTGGCCTGGGCCTGGTGATCGCCAAGAGTCTGGCGCAGCTGTGGCAGGATTTCGACTTTGCCCTGATCGACAGCCCGCCGTTGCTCGGCGTGCTGATGGTTAACGCGTTGGCGGCCAGCCAGCAGTTGGTGATCCCGGTGCAGACCGAGTTCCTCGCCGTCAAAGGCCTTGAGCGCATGGTCGGCACCTTGGCGATGATCAACCGCTCGCGCAAGCAGGCGCTGCCGTATCAGATCGTGCCGACCCTGTTCGACCGTCGCACCCAGGCATCACTGGGCACCCTCAAGGTGCTGCGTGATACCTATGCCGACAGCGTCTGGCAGGGCTATATCCCGGTCGACACGCGCCTGCGCGATGCCAGCCGGGCCGGGGTCACGCCATCGCAGTTCGATGGCAAGAGCCGCGGCGTTGTGGCCTATCGGGCCTTGCTCAAACATATGCTCACCTACAAACCCGCATTGCAGGTGGCCTGATGAAACACGCGCAACAGCTTGCCAGCAAACCGCAACTGGCCTTGCAGAGTTACCTCGATGGCCTGTTGCAGGAGGCTACCGAGCCCTTCGACCTTGACCTGCCAGCAGTAGTGGTCGAGGAGGCGCCAAGCAGCGACTTCGAAGCCGCCGTGCGCGAAGAGCAGGCACGTGATGCCCAGCGCAAGGCTGCTGTTGTCGACGTAGCTGGCGCCAGGCCGTTTGCCGAGCCGCAGGCCAAGCTGCTGCCGACCGTGCTGGCCCCCGCTGTGGCAGCGCCAGAACCGCTGCTCAGCGTTGTCGAGACTACGGTGGTGGCTGAGGCGAGCATTCCGTTGCTGACCGAGGTCGAAGCGCCTGAGCCGGTCGCGCCGTTGGTCGAAGTGCACTTGCCGGCAGCCAATGTGCCGACGCCGCCTGCGACCAGCGATGGTCGTCCGGCCTGGGCCGCGGAGCCGTTCGAATGCCTGTTGTTCGATGTAGCCGGGCTGACCCTCGCGGTGCCGCTGGTGTGCCTGGGTTCGATCTACACCCTGGCCGGGCAGGAGCTGACCCCACTGTTCGGTCAGCCGGACTGGTTCCTGGGCATCCTCACCTGCCAGGCGGGCAACCTCAAGGTACTCGATACGGCGCGTTGGGTGATGCCCGATCGCTACCGCGACGACTTCCGCCAGGGCTTGCAGTACGTGATTTCGGTGCAGGGCTACGAATGGGGGCTGGCGGTGCACCAGGTCAGCCGCTCGTTGCGCCTGGACCCCAACGAAATCAAGTGGCGTAGTCAGCGTGGGCAGCGGCCCTGGCTGGCTGGCACGGTCATCGAACACATGTGTGCGTTGCTCGACGTCGCTGAACTGGCCGAGTTGATCGCCAGCGGCGCCGTCAAGCAGATGCACGCCAAACACCAATAATTCGCGGCCACGGCCGCACCGAGCACACCGCCGCTGGCGGCATTTGAGGGTAGGGGAATGAAAAAGTCGTCCGCACAGGGTTCTGAAGATCCGATTCTGCAGTGGGTTACCTTCCGTCTGGACAACGAGTCCTACGGCATCAACGTCATGCAGGTGCAGGAAGTTCTGCGTTACACCGAGATCGCGCCAGTGCCGGGTGCGCCGAGCTATGTGCTGGGCATCATCAACCTGCGCGGCAACGTCGTCACCGTGATCGACACCCGCCAGCGCTTTGGCCTGGTGCCGACCGAGGTCACCGACAATACTCGTGTGGTGATCATCGAAGCCGACAAGCAAGTGGTCGGCATTCTGGTCGACAGCGTTGCCGAAGTGGTTTACCTGCGTCAGTCGGAAATCGAAACCGCGCCGAACGTGGGGAACGAAGAGTCGGCCAAGTTCATCCAGGGCGTGTGCAACAAGAACGGCGAGCTGTTGATCCTGGTCGAGCTGGACAAGATGATGACCGAGGAAGAATGGTCAGAGCTGGAGAATATCTGAGTTGATTTTCGAAGCTGCTGTCATCTTCCTGGCGCTGCTTTGGGCGCTGAGCCTGTGGTTTTTTCTCAACTACAGCAAGCGCCAGCGTGAGCTGGCTGCGCAACAGGCTCAAGGTGATGCCGTGCGTGACCAGCGCATCAAGGAGCTGGCCAAGCGGGTGGACGATTACCAGAACGGCACGGTGCGCATGGGCGAGGCGATCCATGAATTGCGCGCTGTGGTCGCGCCGTTGCCGGACAAGCTGCAACAACTGGAGCAGCGCGATCCCAATGATGTGACCTTTTCCCAGGCGGCCAAGCTGGTTGGCATGGGTGCCAGTGTCAGCGAGCTGACTCAGACCTGTGGTCTGACCCAGGCCGAGGCCGAGCTGATGCGCAAGCTGCACCGCAGCGAATGAGATAGCAAAGGCGACCCCCGGGTTGATGCCGGTCAGTCAAGGCGCCGGGGGCCGCAAAGCGGCCCCAGAACAGGCGACCTGGTTCAGCTGACCGGCATTAATTCGCGGGTCGCCTTTTTTTCAAGGTGTCATGGCTTGGCCCAGGAGTTGAATCCACCTACCCGGGCCACCCGGTAAAGTGGCAGCAATTGGGCGCGGATCGCGTTGTAGTGCTCAAGGTTGATAAAGCGCCATGAGTTGATTCGGGGAAAGCCGTACAGGTTGTTGATCTGCCGCATTATCTGCAGGGCGGGCAGGTGGCGGTCGACCATGTCGGTCAGCAGCGCTGGGCCTGTGAGGCGGCTGAGGGTGCTGGCGTATCGATAGAAGGCTTCAGGGTCGCTTTGCAGGGTCGGCCGGGCATCGTAGAACGCCGGCTCGGCGAGGTAGCGGCTGTGCATTTCTTGAAGGATTGCCTTGAGCGTCGGGTTGTCGGCATGGCTGCCAATCAGGCTGCTGTTGTACAGGCAGTTCATCCCCATCTTTTCGTTGGACATGGGCGGGTACAGCAGGAGCCCTTCGGCGCTGGTCGCCAAAGGCACCTGATCCAGGGCTTCGCCTGGCGCTCCCTGCGCGGGGTCCGGGAGCATGTTGGCGGTTTCGCCGGGCATCAGCAGGGTATCGTCGATATCCATGTACAGGCCGCCTTCGTGGTCGAGCAAGGCATAGCGCAGGACATCCGAGGCCGAGGCGAAATTGCTCGCAGTGCCGCCATTGCCGTCAATGGCGGCGGCGTACTGCCGGAAGTTAGGGCTGGTGCGAAAACCTGCATAGAACGGTTGTTCTTCCAATGGCAGCAGCGTCACCCCGGGCGCGCGGGCGCGCAGCAACTGGAGGTTCTGTTCGAATGCTGCCGGAGTGGTCTTGGACAAATAAAGGCGAAATGCGTATTGACTGCCTTTGAGGCGTTCGGCATTGGTGGCGATATTGGCTATCAGGCTTTGACTGATAACACGGTCACCCACCCAGATGCTGAGGATCTGCTTGGGAATGGGCTGCATGCTTTCACTGGGCAGTCGAGGCAGTGTGACAGGTAGCTGCAGATCGACCCCCAGCGCGCGCAGGGTGCTCATGCGCATCTGATCGGTGACGGGGCGGGAGGCGACGTTGACCCCGATCAGGTTGAGCGAGTCTGGTGTCGCGATGTAATAGGTGGGTGCAACCTCGTTGACATCACCTTCCCTAATGAAGGCATCCGCCTCGATATCGTAGGCCATCTCCGCGCTATAATCGCCGATCATCCCCGTGAGCAAGTCAGGAGTACCGTTGTATCGCGGCGTCCTGATGATTGCGCCGGCGATACCAGGGTTACCCGCTGGCAGCGGCGCAATCGCCTCCGGCAGGTGGAAATAGTCAGCCACGTCGGCCGCGGGCAAGTGCGGCGGGGTGATGGGGCTCAATGGATAGCCAAGTTGCTCATTGACCCGGCTGGGCAGGACGAATCGATCTTGCTTGAAACGCAGCAGCACCGGCGCCTTGGACAATCCGGTGGTGATCAGGGGCGCCGCGTTGAGCAGGCCGAATACCGTGGTGGTGACGCCGTCGGCCTTGTCTTGCGCGGTTTTGCCGTGGATGGCCTGGTCCAGGCCCAGGCCGAACTGGGCGACGCCACCGAGGGCGAATATCGGCGCCAGTTCCGGCACCACCAGTGCCAGCGGTGCCAGCAGGTTGATCGCCGAGTTCAGATAGCCCCGCCATTTGGCCTTGGTCACGTCGCTGTCGCGGGTGATGATGAAGTCGGCGTCCTGGTAGCTGCGCCGCTTGTGGCGCTTGGCCAGGGTTAGGAACAGGTCGCCCTCGATCAGCGGGCTGTAGTCCTTGGCCTTGTAGTTGATGTAGTCGGCCGGCGCCCAGATACCTTCGGTGGTGAAGCCGGGGCGGTCGCTGTCGAGGTGGTAGGGCTTGGGGTAGCTACCTAGCCCACACAGGGCGGTGTGCAGGCCGCTGTAACTCAGACCGTCGTCGCGGTCGGCGAGGGCAAAGTGGGCCTGCAGTGCGTCGCGGGTTGGGGCTTCACGGCACTGTTGGGTAAACCAGTCGAACAGGTGCTGTTTGTCCCTGAACTCATGCAATGGCGAGGCGTTGCCGGGGATATACAGGATTGTCAGGCCGCTGACGGTATCGCGCAGGCACAACAGGTCGGTCGAGGGGTAGCCATAAACGTTGAGCAACCTGGCCTGGACCCTGGCTTTGCTGCTGGACTTGCCTGTGCGGCTGGTCATCGGCGGTGTGGCCAGCAGGCCACAGGCCTGCCAGACCAGCTGCCTGCCCGCGTCGCTGAGGCTGGCTTCAGTGACTTGCTTGTTGCACGCGGCAAGCAGGTTGATCTTGGCCCCGACACGGTAGCTTTCCAGATTGCTTTGCCAGTAGCTGTCGAGCATCGCTTTGTAGTGTGCGTGGAAGTCGAGGTTCCAGATGAACGACTGGAAGGCCTCGGCCGATAGAGGGACATGGGTGTCTGCGCTGTATTCCTGGGTTTTGGTCTGGCGGAACAGGCCGTTGAAGATCGTGTACGGGTCGCCGTAGTGGATCAGGCCTTGACCGCGCAGGCTTGCGACAATTGTCAGGGGGGCCTCGGGAAACTGGCCGGCCCAGGGTGCACCGAGAGCGGCGCCGATCAGGTTGTTGTTCGACTCGCCCTGCCAGTTGGACAATACTGCCTGGGTCAGGCTCATCTTCTGCGTGACGACCCCGACCCAGCCGCGTTGCGGGTCGTGCTGATAGTGCAGGGTGACGGCGTCGGTCTTGTCTGGGTCCAGCGCCAGGCCTTGTGCTGTGGCCCATTGGCGTATGGCATCGGCCGCCGCCCGGTCCGGCCTGGGAAAGCCGGTGAGGCTGTCGCGTACGTATTGCACACCCTTGGCGTTCACGTATTGGTTGTTCATGCAGGTCACTTTTGTCGTGGGGTAAGGATGGTAAAGGTGGCTCGACTGGCGAACGTTGTGGGGCTATTTAATTAGGTTTTTCGTGGACTTCCCAAGCCAGCCAGCCAACCCAACCAATCATCTCCCCCCACAATCACTGAAGAACCCTCAATCAAACCCTCGGCGGTTTCACCCGGAGCTCGAACTCGGTAGAGCGCTGATACATGGGCTCACGGATGATAGGGAGTTGGCAGCCGGCTCAGTGATCCCACCAGCTGTGCGCCTGACCCATCTGAAAGCACTGGTCCATAGGCACATGCTCGTGCAGCGTCTGACTGAACCGCCGCAGATTGATCGCTCGATGCACGTCATGCAGAGGCGCAACCAGCAGATTGCAGATTTCACGCAGCTGGCTGAGCCAGGGCAGCCGCTGGTCGATGACATCGTTGAGCACGCCCGGCCCGGTGAGCAGGCTCAGTCGTCGGGAATAGGCGGCGAGGGCCGCGCTGTTGTCAGCTCGGAAGGGGCGGCGGCTGTAGAAAGTCGGTTCTAGCTGGTAGCGCCGCAGGATCTCATCGGAAATAGCCTGCAGAGTCGGGTTGCCGGGATGGCTGCCGATCACGCTGCTGTTGAACTTGATGTACATCCCCATCTGGTCGTTGGACACCGGCGGTGCCAGTAACAGGCCGTCTGCGGAGGTCTTGAGGGGCTGGCGCAACAGCGGAAGGAGATCACGCTCCGGTCTGGCGGCCAGCAGCAATTGGTCGTCGGCATCCAGATAGATGCCACCCAAGTGGCTGAGCAGCCGATAGCGCAAGATGTCGCAGGCTGAGCTGAAATTGGTGGCGACGCCGCCATTGCCGTCGATTGCGGCCTGGTACTGGCTGAAGTACCTCGAGGTGGTGAATGCCTGGAAGAAAGGCTGCTGTTCCAGCGGCAAGACCACCAGGGTGGGCGCTCTTTCGGCCAGCAAGGCGAGGTTGTGCTGATAGGCGTCCGGGTTCAGTCGCGATAGGAACAGCTGGTAACGGTAGTCGCTTGCGCTCAAGGCTTGGGCGTTATGCGCCAGCGCTTCTAGAAAGGTCGGCCCGATGGCCCGGTCGCCTACCCAGAGGCTGGAAATGATCTGCGGGATGGCCGTAGTCGCCAGCGCGTCGTAGGCGCCAAGTTCAATCGGCAAATGCACATGGATGCCCAGCGCTCTCAGGGTTGCCATGCGCTGCACATCGCTGACCGGGTGGCTGAGGTCGGCCAGCCTGACCAGGGTGCTGCGGTTGCTGACGATCCAGCGCGGCGGTTCAGCCAGTCGCGCCTCTTCGAGCTTGATGAAGCTGTCGCTGGCCAGCTCGTATTCCATCCACTTGCTGGTTGCCTTGCCGTCCTCTTCGAACCATCCGAGGAAGCGCACTTGCAGGTTTGCATCGATGCGCGTGGCCAGCGCGCTGATCTGCGAGGACGGTATGACAGGCGCTTCACGGAAGGCACTTTCCGCGGGTGCCAGCTCGATTTCTTCGGCCGGGCTGGCGGCTGGGCTGCCGGCGCTGAGCAGGTCGCGCAGCCGGGACGGGGTGACAAAGCCGGGTCGGTACCAGCGGTAGACCTGCGCCGGGTCGGCCGCCAGGGTGGCGGCCAGTGGCAACGCGTTGAGCAGGCCGAACACCTGGGTGGTCACGGCGCTGGACTTCTCCTCCAGCGTCTTGCCGTTGAGCAACTGATCCATGCCCAGTGCGAACTGGCTCAGCCCGCCGGTCAGCAGGACGGGAATCAGTTCCGGCACGACCATCGCCAACGGGCTGATGATGACCATGGCTGCATTCAGGTAGCTGGTCCAGCGCGCCTTGTCGATCTGGTGGTTGCTGGTGATCTGGCTGTCGGCATCTTCGTAGCTGCGTTGCTTTTGCCGTTCTGCCAGGTAGGCAAACAGATCGCCGATGATGAGCGGGCTGTAAGTCTGGGCGCGGTAGTTGACCATCTCTTGAGCAATCCAGAAGCCACTGGTTGCGAAGCCATCGTGGTTGACCGCAAGCCGGTGCGGTTTAGGGTACAGCCCCAGGCCCTTGAGTGCGGTGCGCAAACCGCTGTAGTCGAGGCCGTCGGGCCAGTCGGCGGGGGTGAAATAGCGTTCCAGTGCGACTCGCTTTGCCGGGTCCTGGCATTGCTCGGCGAACCATTGCTGCATGGCCGCCTGATCGGAAAATTCATGCAAGGGCGAGGCGTTGCCCGGCAGATAGAGCAGGGTGAATCCGCTGTCGGCGTCGGTCAGGCAAAGGATCGAGGTCGAGGTATAGCCGTAGACATTGAGCATCCGTCGCTGCAACGCGGGCACCTTGCTCCGGCTCAGGCCTGCCGCCTGCCAAGCGAGGCGCTGGCCTTGGTCCGACAGACTGCCTTCCAGCACCTGCCGGTTGCAGGCCGCGATGAAGCTGATCTTCAGTGCGCGCTGGTAATAGGTTAGGCGCGCTTCCCAGAAGCGGTCGAGGCTGGCTCGGTACAAGTGGTGAAAGTGCAGACCCCATATGAAACCCTGGAAGTCTTCGGCCCTCACCGCCAGCTTGGTCTGAGGACCATAGACCTGCGGGCTGGTGCGCCGATAAAGGCCATTGAAGATCAGGAACGCCGAGCCGTTGGACAAGACGCTTTCTGGCTCCAGGCGTTCAACCAGGGTGACCGCGCCTTGTGGTGCCAGGCCGGCCCAGTCGCCGAAATGAAAATTGCCATAGCCCTCGCTGGGCTCACCCTGCCAATTGCCGAGCAGTGCTTCAATCAGCGTCATTTTCTGGGTGACGATGGCATTTTCGCGGAAATTTCGCCGCCCTTCGCCCAGCGGTTCGTATTGGTAGTGCAGGGTGACAACGTCGATGTCGGCCGGCGCCAGCTCGATGCCTCGATCCCGCAGCCAGCCTGCCAACTGCTCGCTGGCGAGGGTGTCGGGCCGCGGAAAGTCGATCAGCGCTTCGCGCGGCAGGTGCAGGTTTTCGCTTGGTATGTAGGGCATGGGGGGATCCTGTGGGATGGAGCCCCATAGGATCGGTAGGCTTTGCCGCTGGCAGGCGTTACTTAGTGCTTGTGGTCGGTGGCAAGCGCAGCCTGTCAGGAGTGATGTCGCAAGGGGTGACAGGCGCGTCGTTGAAGCCTGGCGGCACTTTGCCGCGCAGCTGCCAGGCGAAGGCGATGATCTCGGCGATGGTCAGGTACAGCGCTTCGGGGATCTGCTCGCCCAGTTCCAGGCGCGCCAGTAGCCGCACCAGCTCGGCATTTTCATAGATCGGCACCTCATGCTCGCGAGCCAGGGCGAGGATGGCTTCGGCCAGCTCGTCATCGCCCTTGGCAATGAGGGTAGGGGCTTGGTCGCCATCGTAGTTGAGGGCGATGGCCTGGCGTGGTTGCTTGTTGCTCATGCGGTCTCGTCCACCCAGCGTTGTTCGAGTCGGGTTCGTGGGCCTTGGGGCGGGGTGCCGGGATGACACGCCAGATCGCCCACCTCCAGGCCACGCTCACGCAGACGGGCGCGCAAGCTGCCGAGTTGACTGTCGATCAACTGCGCAGTGCGTGGCAGCTCTGCCCAGAGTTGGCCAGACAATCGTCCCTGGCTCAGTTGCGTCTGGACCTGCAAAGGACCCAGCGGCGGCAGGTCGAACGCCAGTTCGATGCGCCACAGCGACTCCAGTGGATCGCGTTGCTCGCGCTGTGGATCAGCCTGCTGTTGCGCTGTTTCTTCACGTTGCAGCTTGGCCTGCAGAGGGATGAACTCTTGGCCGTGGCGTATCGGGATCTCGGTCTGCCAGGTGGTCTGCAGGTTGCCGTTTTCGCTCACACCGGTCTGTTGCAGACTGCTCAGTGCATGGCTCTGCAAACGCGACACGGCAGCCGCAGCCAGACGCAGCAGTTGCTCCAGATCGCCTTCCTGCTCCAGGCTCTGCAGCAACCGTGACGGTAGCGGGAAACTGCCTGGTTGCGGTCGGGGGCTGACCCGGTCAAGCATGCCCAGTGCACTGCGGGCGAAGCCGGGCATCACCTGCGCCAAGGTATTGGCAGCAACGGTGGGGTTGCTCATGGGGTTGGCGGCGTTCGGCAGCGCCTGCGCAACCAGCCTGATCAACTGCGCTTTGAGGTCTGGGGCGATACCCGCAGGCAAACCGGCCAACAGCTTCGCCTCAAGAAAACCACCACTGTTGCTCAGCGCCTGCGCCACGCCTTTGGGGTCGCTGAGCTGGCGCGCATCCGGCAGGCTGGCCAGCAGGCGCTCGGCGCTGGCGAGCAGTTGGCTGCCCGTGTCGGGATCGCTGGCGAGCTGCTGCAATGCGCTGAGCACACCGGGCAGCGAAGCTTGCCGAGCCTGCTGGTTGGCCAGTTGCTGGCTGATCAGCAACTGATCCTGACGCCCGCTCAACGACACGAAGCGCAGTGACTGGTCGCCCTGCACCAAAGCGCTGAGCAGGCTGCCCACCGGCAACGGGCGCGGGCTGTCGATACTCAGGGTGGCGCCGGCCTGGCTGCTGTTGAGCAGGCTGACCAACGCGCGAAAACTGGCAGTTTCACCGGGGTTGACTGGCAATGCCTGGTTGCTCAGGACCTTGCCCTGCAGCAGGGTACCGATCGGCACCTGGCTGGTGTCGAGGCGGGTGAGGGTGGTGACATTGTTGGCGTTGGCCTGCTGCACCATGACTGCCAGGCGATTGCTGTCGGCCTGGCTCAGCAGCAGCTGGCTGCCCGGAGCCAATGGTTGGCTGGCGTTGGTCTGGACCTGGGTCTGAGTACCGTTGGCGGCAGTCAGGCGCAGCAGCAACTGAAAGTCGACGCCAAGCTGGCGCAGCGACATGACCTCGGCCTTGGCAGTCTCGCCGGGCGCGATCAGCCCGGGCTGCGGTTGCAGCAGGCGCAGCAGTTCGCCGGTCATGGCAGCCTTGGCTGCCTGCGGGGCGATTGCGCTTTGTGCGCCGAGACTATTGATTTCAGTCATGATTGTATACAACCTGTCGAAGCAGCCCTCTTGGCAGCGCGGCGGCGCGTGTAATAATGCCGGCCACGTCGCCCACCACTGTCAGTATAACGGCAGGCCAGGGGGCGACTTGAGACTCAGGCTCCACACAGAATAAGGCGGTACCGTGACCCTTGACCTTCGAGCCACCGGCCTGGCGTGCGAGCGCGACTGGCGCCTGCTGTTTGAACACCTGGATTTTCAGCTGGGCCCAGGCGACATGCTGCAGATCAGCGGCCCCAACGGCAGCGGCAAAACCAGCCTGCTGCGGCTGTTGGCCGGGCTGATGCAGCCCACCGCCGGGCAGATCCAGCTCAATGGCCAGCCGTTGGCCGAGCAGCCGCAGGCACTGGCCAGCATCCTGCTGTGGATCGGTCATGCGGCGGGTATCAAGGATTTGCTCACGGCCGAAGAGAACCTCGCCTGGCTCTGCGCGCTGCATCAGCCTGCCAGTGTCGAGGCGATCTGGCAGGCCCTGGCCGCAGTCGGCCTGCGCGGTTTTGAAGACGTGCCCTGCCACACCCTGTCTGCCGGCCAGCAGCGGCGGGTGGCGCTGGCGCGGCTGTACCTGGCCGGGCCGCCACTGTGGATTCTCGATGAGCCGTTCACCGCCCTCGACAAACAGGGCGTTGCGCAGCTTGAAGCGCACCTGGCCGCGCATTGCGAGGCGGGCGGCACAGTGGTGTTGACCACGCACCACAGTCTCACGCTCAAGCCTGCCGGCTACCGTGAATTGAATGTGGGGCAGTGGGCCGCATGAGTGTATTCGTCCTGTTGTTGCGCCGCGAAGCGCGCCTGCTGTTCCGCCGCCCCGCCGAGCTGGCCAACCCGTTGGTGTTTTTCGCCATTGTGGTGGCGTTGTTCCCCCTTGCCGTCGGCCCCGAGACGCAATTGTTGCAAACCTTGTCGCCTGGCCTGGTCTGGGTAGCCGCGCTGCTTGCGGTACTGCTGTCGTTGGACGGCTTGTTTCGCAGCGATTTTGAAGACGGCTCGCTGGAGCAATGGGTGCTGTCGCCGCATCCGCTGGCGTTGTTGGTGCTGGCCAAGGTGCTGGCGCATTGGATCTTTTCCGGGCTGGCGCTGGTATTGTTGGCGCCGCTGCTGGCGCTGATGCTGGGCCTGCCGGCGAGCTGCCTGCCGGTGCTGCTGGCCTCGCTGCTGCTGGGCACGCCGGTGCTGAGCCTGCTCGGTGCAGTGGGCGCGGCGCTGACCGTGGGCCTCAAGCGCGGTGGTTTGTTACTGGCGCTACTGATTTTGCCGTTGTATATCCCAGTATTGATCCTGGGCAGTGGCGCCTTGCAAGCGGCGTTGCAGAATATGCCCGCCACTGGCCACCTGTTGTGGCTGGCCAGCCTGACTGCCCTGGCTGTGACCCTGGCACCCTTTGCGATAGCGGCCGGCCTGAAGATCAGCGTCGGCGAATAACGAGATCTGGGCCTACGGCAGAATGCTCAAGGCCCAGCCAAGACCGGATGTACCTGATGAAAATAAGCTGGACGTGGTTCCACAAGCTCGGCTCGCCCAAATGGTTCTACGCCATCAGCGGGCGCACGCTGCCCTGGCTGACGGTGGCCGCTGGGCTGTTGCTGACAGTCGGCATGGTCTGGGGCCTGGCCTTTGCGCCGCAGGACTACCAGCAGGGCAACAGCTTCCGGATCATCTATATCCATGTGCCGGCGGCCATGCTCGCGCAGTCCTGCTATGTGCTGCTGGCGGCGGCTGGTGTGGTCGGGCTGGTGTGGAAGATGAAGATCGCCGACGTTGCCCTGCAATGCGCGGCGCCCATCGGCGCCTGGATGACCGCCGTGGCGCTGGTCACCGGGGCCATCTGGGGCAAGCCGACCTGGGGTAGCTGGTGGGTCTGGGATGCGCGCCTAACGTCGATGCTGATCCTGCTTTTTCTGTACTTCGGCATCATTGCGCTGGGCCAGGCGATCAGTAATCGTGACAGCTCGGCCAAGGCTTGTGCGGTGCTGGCGATCGTGGGCGTGATCAACATCCCGATCATCAAGTATTCGGTGGAGTGGTGGAACACCCTGCACCAGGGCGCGACTTTCACCCTCACCGAAAAGCCGGCGATGCCCGCAGAAATGTGGCTGCCGCTGCTGCTCACCGGGCTTGGCTTCTACTGTTTCTTCGGCGCTGTGCTGCTGCTGCGCATGCGCCTTGAGGTGCTCAAGCGCGAGGCCCGCGCCAGCTGGGTTCGTGAAGAAGTGCTGAACAGCCTGGGGCGGAGGGCAGCATCGTGAGTTTTGCCTCGTTCAGCGAGTTTCTCGCCATGGGCCACCACGGCCTGTACGTATGGTCGGCCTACGGCATCTGCCTGGCAGTGCTGGCGCTCAATATCGCCGCACCACTGTTGGCCCGCCGTCGTTATCTGCAAGAAGAGGCGCGTCGTCTGCGCCGGGAGAACAATCAGTGAATCCGCAGCGCAAGAAACGCCTGTTGCTCATCGGTGCCTTGCTGGTCGGGGTCGGCGTCGCCGTTGGCTTTGCCCTGAGTGCCCTGCAGCAGAACATCAACCTGTTCTACACCCCGACCCAGATCGCCACCGGCGAAGCGCCGCTGGACACGCGCATTCGCGCCGGTGGCATGGTCGAGAAGGGCTCGGTGCAGCGCTCGGCTGACTCGCTCGACGTGCGCTTTGTGGTGACCGACTTCAACAAGTCGGTGCCGATCACCTATCGCGGCATCCTGCCGGACCTGTTCCGCGAAGGGCAGGGCATCGTTGCCTTGGGCAAGCTCAATGCCGATGGCGTGGTGGTGGCGGATGAAGTGCTGGCCAAGCACGATGAAAAATACATGCCGCCCGAGGTGACCAAAGCGCTCAAGGAAAGCGGCCAGGCGGCCAGCGGCGCGGAGCAGAAGCCATGAATGCTGCCCTGATAGTGCCCGAACTGGGTCATTTGGCGATGATCCTGGCGATCTGTTTCGCCGTGGTTCAGGCCAGCGTGCCGCTGCTCGGCGCCTGGCGCGGCGACAGCCTGTGGATGAGCCTGGCGCGACCTGCCGCCTGGGGACAGTTCGCTTTTCTGGTGTTTGCGTTCGGCTGCCTTACCCATGCGTTCATGACCGACAATTTCTCGGTAGCGTACGTTGCCAGCAACTCCAATACCGCTTTGCCGTGGTACTACAAATTCAGCGCAGTGTGGGGCGCGCATGAAGGCTCGTTGCTGCTGTGGGCATTGATTCTGGGCGGCTGGACCTTCGCCGTGTCGGTGTTCTCGCGCCAGTTGCCACAAGTCATGCTCGCCCGCGTACTGGCGGTGATGGGCATGATCAGCGTCGGCTTCTTGTCGTTTCTGATCGTCACCTCCAACCCGTTCCAGCGCCTGTTGCCGCAGGTGCCGGGCAACGGCCGTGACCTCAACCCGCTGCTGCAGGACTTTGGCCTGATCGTCCATCCGCCAATGCTGTACATGGGCTACGTCGGCTTCTCGGTAGCCTTCGCCTTCGCTATCGCCGCCTTGCTCGGTGGCCGCCTGGATGCCGCCTGGGCGCGCTGGTCGCGGCCATGGACCATCGTCGCCTGGGCGTTCCTCGGGGTCGGTATCACCTTGGGCTCGTGGTGGGCGTACTACGAACTTGGCTGGGGCGGCTGGTGGTTCTGGGATCCGGTCGAAAACGCCTCGTTCATGCCCTGGCTGGTGGGCACCGCGTTGATCCACTCGCTGGCCGTCACGGAAAAACGCGGCGTGTTCAAGAGCTGGACGGTATTGCTGGCGATCGCCGCATTCTCGTTGAGCCTGCTCGGCACCTTCCTGGTGCGCTCCGGCGTGCTGACCTCGGTGCACGCCTTTGCCGCCGACCCGGAGCGCGGTGTATTCATCCTGATCTTCCTGCTGTTTGTCGTGGGTGGCTCGCTGACCCTGTTCGCTCTGCGCGCGCCGGTGGTGAAAAGCCAGGTCGGCTTTGCCCTGTGGTCGCGAGAAACCTTGCTGCTGGCCAACAACCTGGTGCTGGTGGTGGCTGCATCGATGATTCTGCTGGGTACGCTGTACCCGCTGGTGCTCGATTCCCTGACCGGGGCCAAACTGTCGGTCGGCCCGCCGTATTTCGATGCGCTGTTCCTGCCGTTGATGGCATTGCTGATGGTGGTGCTCGGGATCGGCGTGCTGGTGCGCTGGAAGGACACGCCGGGCAAATGGCTGGCGGGCATGCTCACACCGGTATTGATTGGCAGCGCAATTCTGGCGCCGATTGCCGGGCTGATTGCCGATGACTTCGACTGGCCGGCGCTGGCGACCTTTGCCCTGGCGGCGTGGGTAGTGCTCGCCGGCCTGCGCGACATCTTCGACAAGACCCGCCACAAAGGCCTGGGCAAGGGCGTGCGCGGCCTGTCCCGCAGCTATTGGGGCATGCAGGTCGCGCATCTGGGCCTGGCTGTGTGCGCCCTGGGCGTGGTGCTGTCGAGCAACAACAGCGCCGAGCGCGACCTGCGCATGGCGCCGGGCGAGACGGTCGAGCTTGGCGGCTATCACTTCCTGTTCGAAGGCGCCAAGCACTTCGAAGGGCCAAACTTCATCTCCGACCGTGGCACCGTGCGGGTTTCCAAGGACGGTCGCGAGGTCAGCGTGCTGCACCCCGAGAAGCGTCTGTACACCGTGCAGCAGTCGATGATGACCGAGGCCGGGATCGATGCCGGTTTCACCCGCGACCTCTACGTGGCCCTCGGCGAGCCGCTGGAAAACGGCGCCTGGGCCGTGCGCGTGCACATCAAACCGTATGTTCGCTGGATCTGGCTGGGCGGTCTGCTGACCGGCCTGGGCGGGCTACTGGCAGCCTTCGACCGGCGTTACCGGGTCAAGGTCAAGAGCCGCGTGCGTGAAGCCCTCGGCGCGACTGGAGCAACTGCATGAAGCGTTGGATGATGGTCCTGCCGTTGGCGGTGTTTCTACTGCTGGCGGTGTTTCTCTACAAGGGCTTGTTCCTCAAGCCCGATGAACTGCCGTCGGCGATGATCGGCAAGCCATTCCCGGCTTTCTCGCTGGCCTCCACCCAAGGCGAGCGCAGCCTGACCCAGGCCGACCTGCTCGGCCGGCCGGCGCTGGTCAACGTGTGGGCCACCTGGTGCCCGTCGTGCAAGGTTGAGCATCCTTACCTGAACACGCTGGCCGAGCAGGGCGTGGTCATCCATGGCGTCAACTACAAGGACGATAACGCTGCGGCGTTGAAGTGGCTCGCCGAGTTCCACAATCCGTATCAGCTGGATATCCGCGACGAGCAGGGCACTCTGGGTCTGGACCTTGGTGTGTATGGTGCGCCGGAGACCTTTCTGATCGATGCCAAGGGTATCATCCGCTACAAGCACGTCGGCATCGTCGATGCCACGGTCTGGCGCGAGCAGCTGGCGCCGCTGTACCAGGGCCTGGTCGATGAGGCCAAGCCATGAAGCGCTGGTTGGCAGCAGCCGTGCTCGGCCTGAGCCTGGTGAGCGTGGCCAAGGCCGCGATCGACACCTATCAGTTTCGTGACGACGCCGAGCGCGAGCGCTATCAGCAACTGACCAAGGAGCTGCGCTGCCCCAAGTGTCAGAATCAGGACATCGCTGACTCCAATGCGCCGATTGCCGCCGACCTGCGTCGGGAGATCTTCCGCATGCTCGGCGAAGGCCAGAGCAATCAGCAGATCGTTGCCTTCATGGTTGATCGCTATGGCGACTTCGTCCGTTACAAACCGGCCTTGAGCGGGCGCACCTGGCTGCTCTGGTTCGGCCCGGCAATTCTGCTGGCGGGGGGCTTTGTCATGCTGGCGGTGATTGTCCGCCGGCGCCGGCAGCCGGTGGCAAGCGGCAGCGCGCAGCTGTCGGTGGAAGAACGCGAACGTCTCGCCAAACTGTTGGATAAAGAAGCTACCCATGACTGAATTCTGGCTTGGCGCCGGCCTGTTGTTGCTCGCCGCCCTCGGCTTTCTGCTGATCCCGATCCTGCGTGGCCGTGGCCGCCAGCAGGAACAAGACCGTACTGCCCTGAATGTGGCGCTGTATCAGGAACGTGTCGCCGAATTGAGCGCGCAGCAGGCTGCCGGCGTACTCGATGCCGAGCAACTGGCCAGCGGCCGTGATGAAGCCGCGCGGGAACTGCTGGCCGATACCGAAGGCGCCGGCGAACCGCGCCAAGCTCATCTGGGGCGGGCGGTACCGCTGTTGGCAGCGTTGCTGGTGCCGGTGATGGCGGTGGGGCTGTATCTGCATTTTGGTGCTGCGGACAAGGTCGAGCTGACCCGTGAGTTTGCTCAGGCGCCAAAGACCATGGACGAGATGACCAGCCGCCTCGAGCGCGCCGTGCAGGCCCAGCCGGATTCAGCTGAAGGTTTGTATTTCCTCGGTCGCGCATACATGGCCGACCAGCGCCCGGCTGACGCAGCGAAGATCTTCGAGCGTGCCGTTGCCCTCGCTGGTCGCCAGCCAGAGCTGCTCGGGCAGTGGGCCCAGGCGCTGTACTTTGCTGCCGACAAACAATGGAGCGCACAGCTGCAGGAGCTTACCGACGAAGCGCTCAAGGCTGACCCCAAGGAAGTCACCAGCCTCGGCCTGCGCGGCATCGCCGCGTTCGAAGGCGAACGCTATCAGGAGGCCATCGACTACTGGCAGCGCCTGCTGGCGCAATTGCCTGAGGGTGATGCCTCGCGCGCCGCGTTGCAGGGCGGTATCGATCGCGCCGCCGACAAGCTCAGCGTCGCGCCAGGCAACGCGGCCGCACCAGCTGTAACACCTGCGCGCTTGCAGGTACGGGTCGAGCTGGCCACAGCGCTGCAGGGCAAGGTTCAGCCGAGCGACACGGTGTTCATCTTCGCCCGCGCCAAAAGCGGCCCGCCGATGCCGTTGGCGGCCAAGCGGGTGACGGTGGGCCAGCTGCCGATCGAAGTTGAACTGTCAGACGCTGATGCCATGATGGCGCAGATGAAACTGTCCGATTTTGCCGAAGTCCAACTGGTTGCACGGGTGTCCCGCGCAGGCCAGCCGACTCAAGGCGAATGGATCGGCCAGAGCGCGCCGATGAGCAATCGCACGCCGGGCATTCAGCACCTGACAATCGACAGCCCTGACCAATAAGAGAGCCCACCATGAAGCATGCCGTCCGCTTGACCCTGATCACCCTGGCCCTGGGTCTGTCTGCGTGTACGGTGCGCGAGCCGGTCCAGCAGCCGCTGCCACCGGTCGAAGGCGTGCCGCCGCGCCAAGGGCCGGCGGTCACGCCATTGCCGGGTAGCAAGCCGGGTACGCAGCCGAGCAAGCCAACCGCAGCGCCGAAGGCCATGCCGCGCACTTCGGCCAGCTTCGCCCCACCGCCAGGTGGTGCCAGCCACTGGGACCCGAAAATGGGCGTGTATGTGCTGGAGAAAAAACCCAACACCTTCTACCGTCAGCGCACCTATTACCGCTATGACGGCGGCTGGAGCTGGTCGCTGAGCCCGGAAGGTCCATGGCAGGAAACCGACAGAAGCGGTGTGCCGGGTGGCCTTGGTCGCGCCTTCGCGCAATAAGCATCTGCAGCACCTCTCTACCAGAGCCGGTACAGTACAGTTGAAGGGCAATTCTTCGATTGACTGTACTTGCCCCTGACCCCGCATAATCCCTCCTCCCATAGAGCCGGAGGGGTGCATGAGCAAGACAGTCCTGGTACTGGTTGAAACCGTCGACGAATACCTGCCGCTGCTGGAGCAGGCGGGCTATCGACTGATTCGTGCGCCGAATGCGCAGCTGCGCGCTGCGGCCATCGCTCAGCATGCCGACGAAATTGACGCGGTGCTCACCCGCGGCCCACTTGGTCTGACTGCCAGCGAGATTCGGGCGCTGCCAAACTTGCAGATCATCTGTGTGATCGGTGCCGGCTATGAACAGGTCGATCTGAGCGCTGCTGCAGCTCGTGGCATCACCGTCACCAACGGCGCCGGCGCCAACGCTGCAGCAGTCGCCGATCACTGCCTGGCCCTGCTGCTGGCCTTGTTGCGCAACATCCCCAACGCTGACGCAAGCACTCGCCGCGGTGAATGGAACCGGGTGATCAGCCCGTCGGTGTCGGGCAAGCGCCTGGGCATCATCGGCCTCGGTGCTGTTGGCCAGGCGATTGCCAAGCGCGCGTCGCTGGGCTTCGACATGCCGGTCAGCTACCACAGCCGTACACCACGTAAAGAACTTGCCTACACCTGGTACGACAGCCCGCTGCGTCTGGCCGAGGCGGTCGACGTCCTGGTGATTGCTACACCCGGCGGCGCTGCGACCCAGCATCTGGTCGACGCCGATGTGCTCAAAGCACTCGGTGCAGAGGGCTACCTGATCAATATAGCCCGCGCTAGTGTGGTCGACAGCGCCGCCTTGCTCGAGGCGCTGGAGCAGGGCTGTATCGCTGGCGCGGCACTCGATGTATTCGACGACGAACCCAACGTACCCGACGCCCTCAAGGCACTCGGCAACACCGTGCTGACCCCGCATGTGGCCGGGCAGTCGCCCGAGGCCGCACGCGATACGGTGACCCTGGTGCTGCGCAATTTGCAGGCGTTTTTTGCTGGCGAACCGGTGCTGACCCCCGTTCGCGGCTGAATTTTCTACCAAGCCAGTCATGGACAGTGGAGCTTATTGCATGCAACTCGAGATCTTTCAGGTAGACGCTTTTTCCAGCAAACCTTTCGGCGGTAACGCGGCAGCAGTGATCCCGCTGGAGCAGTGGCTGGACGATGCCACCCTGCAGCGCATCGCCGAAGAGAACAACCTGTCCGAGACTGCCTACTTCGTCAAGCACGGCGACGGCTACCAGCTGCGTTGGTTTACCCCGGCGGTGGAAGTCGACCTGTGCGGGCACGCCACCCTGGCCTCGGCCTGGGTGCTGTTCGAGCAACTTGGCGAGCAGGCTGAGGTGCTGCGCTTCAGTACCCGCAGCGGCGAGCTGCGGGTCAGCCGTGGCGCTGACGGCATGCTGGAAATGGACTTTCCGGCCAAGCAGCCGCAGCCGGTAGCGACCCCGCCAGGCTTGCTGGAGGCGCTCGGTCTGGACAGCGCACGTGAGGTGTACCGCAGCGATGACTACCTGGTGGCGATTGACGACGTGTCGTTGATCGAGACCCTACGCCCGGACTTCGCCGCGTTGGCAGCCTTCGATGTGCGCGGTATTGCGGTGACTGCGCCGGGCCGCGGTTTTGACTTCGTCACCCGCTGGTTCGGCCCTCGGGTGGGCGTCAACGAAGACCCGGTGACCGGGTCGGCGCACACTTCGCTGGCACCGTACTGGGCGCAGCGTCTGAACCAAAGCAGCCTGCGCTGCGAGCAGGGCGGTGCGCGCAAAGGCCAGTTGCACTGTGAGGTGCTCGGCAACGGCCGGGTTATCATCAGCGGCCACGGCGCGCTGTACCTCAAGGGCAGCGTGTTCATCTGAGTGCAGCGCAGCTATCCCAAGGAGCTTCATGAACAACGAATTACAGATCACCGACCTGCTCGAAGGCGACGGCAAGGCTGTGGTCAAGGGCGCATTGATCACCACCCAGTACACCGGCTGGCTGGCCGATGGCAGCGAGTTTGATTCCTCCTGGTCGCGCGGTAAGCCGTTCCAGTGCGTGATCGGCAGCGGCCGGGTGATCAAAGGCTGGGATCAGGGCCTGATGGGCATGCGTGTCGGCGGCAAGCGCAAGCTGCAGGTGCCGGCGCACCTGGCCTACGGCGAGCGCAGCGTCGGCGCGATTCCGGTCAATTCCGACCTGACCTTCGAGATCGAATTGCTCGAAGTGCTGACCCGCGACGACTGAAACTGTAACAACTTCACCCGGCAAGTTTGCCCCGGCGAATGAATTTCGTTCACATTTCTAGGTCAAGATGGTCCCGCATGCACGGCTGGCTCGCCAGCCTGTGCAGATGATCACGAAATGCAGGCACGGACGCCTTCCTTCTTTTGTCGGATGAGTCCATCGCCATGAAGTTGCTGCAGTCCTTGCGCCGCCGTCATCTCTACCTTGCCACTGCGTTTGCGGCAGTCCTGGTGCCCCTGACCTATGCCGTGGTGCACAACCATGCAGAGCCAGTCGATGGCACCCAGACTCTGGTGTTTCTGCGCCACGCAGAGAAGCCTGGCGAAGGTCTTGGCCAGCTGAATTGCCAGGGTCTGAATCGGGCCATCGAGTTGGCCAGTGTGCTGCCGGAGCGGTTCGGCGATGCCGATTATGTCTTCGCTGCCAACCCCTCGCGGCACGTCGAAGAGGGTAGCCAGGACCAGCGCTACAGCTACATTCGCCCGCTGATGACCATCAGCCCCAGCGCCATTCGCCTCGGTCTGCCGGTCAATATCGACTTCGGCGCCAATGACTACGACGAGCTGGCCGATGAGTTGCTGACCGACAAGTACCGCAACGCCACCGTCTACACCGCCTGGTCGCACGGTTACCTGCCTGATCTGATCAATGCCGTGGCCGGCAAGGCACTGGGTGACGAGCGAGTCATCACCGAGGACTGGAGCAACGAGGATTTCGACAGTTTGTATGTGATTACCCTGACCTGGCACGACGGCAAGGCGAGCATGCTCAGCCGTAACGTGCGTCAGGGTCTGGATGGTGGCAACAAGGCCTGCCCGACCTGAGCCGGGCAGGGCTGATCAGCGGCCCAGGCGCATTGGCCAGCCGACGACCTTTTTCACCCGCGGGGTCGCGTAGGTGCGTACCTTGGAGGTGCTCAGGCCAAGCCGCACCAGCGACTCGGCAATGGTTACCGCAGCGCTGACACCATCCACCACCGGCACCCCGGTGCGCTGGCGAATCTGCTCGTCGAGGCCGGCCATGCCGCCGCAACCAAGGCAGATCACCTCGGCTTTGTCTTCGCGCACAGCGCGCTCGGCCTGCTCGACGATGGCGTCCACCGCCCGTTGCGGGTTCTCTTCAAGCTCCAGCACCGCCAGGCCGCTGGCGCGCACCGAGGCGCAGCGGTCATACAGCCCGGAGAGTTTCAGGCGATCTTCGATCAGCGGTACGGTGCGGTCCAGGGTGGTTACCACCGAGTAGGCGTGGCCGAGGTACATGGCGGTGCTGGCGGCGGCGTCGGTGATGTCTACCACTGGCACATCGAGCAACTCCTGCAGCCCCTCGCGGCCATGCTCGCCGTAGCCTGCCTGGATCACCGCATCATAGGGCTGGTCGTAAGCCAGCACGCGGTCCATCACGGCGATGGCCGCTAGATAACTTTCGAAATTGCCCTCCACCGACTCGGCGCCAAAGTACGGCGTCAGACCGACGATCTCGGTGCCTGGCGCGGCGACGCTGCGGGCTTGCTCGGCAATAGCCTCGGTGATGGCTGCGGTAGTGTTGACGTTGACGATAAGAATGCGCATGCAGATTCTTCCTTGATCAATGGCTGCTGTGGTCGACGGCGATGCACTCGCCGCTGACGTCGTGGTATTGGCGATTGCGCGGGGCAATCAGCAGGTACAGCGCAGCCGCGATACCGGCACCGATCAACCAGGAGAACGGCGCCACGCCGTGGAAGTTGGGTACCAGCGCAAGGATGATGGCCAGCAGCGCCGCCGGTGCGAAGGCCGCCATCGCCCGCCAGTTGATGCCGCGGGTGTAGTGATAGGCGCCAGCCGGGTTCTCGCTGTACAGCTCAGGCACGTTGATCTGGCCTTTGCGCAGCAACCAGTAGTCGGCCATGATCACTCCGTACAGCGGGCCGAGCAGGGCGCCCAGGCCAGACAGGAAGTAGACGATCACCAGTGGGCTGTTGTAGAGGTTCCACGGCAGGATCAGTACCGCCAGCGTGGCGCTGATCAGGCCGGCGCGGCGGAAGTTCAGGTGGCGCGGGGCGAGGTTGCTCAGGACAAATGCCGGGGCGACGAAGTTGGCCATGATGTTCACCGCGACGGTGACGATCAGGAACGCCAGGCAACCCAGTACCAGAAACAGCGTATTAGGGATGGTCGCCACGATCTGGGTGGGGCTGTCGATGATGTGGCCGTTGATCTTGAACTGTGCACCGCTGAGCACCACGGTGATCACCGCGAACACCAGGATGTTCACCGGCAAGCCCCAGAAGTTGCCGACGCGGATGGTCTTGCGGCACGGCGAAGAGCGGGCGAAGTCGCAGAAGTTCAGCACCAGGGTGCCGTAGATCGCCAGCCACAAGGCGCCACCGGCAAAGATATTGCGCCACATTTCGTATCCGGTCAGCGGCTCGGCCACCGACCAGGCGATGCGTGTGTCGGCCTGGAAGTACATCCAACCGGCCAGGCTCGCGACTGTCAGCAGAATCACTGGGCCGGCGAAGCCTTCATAGCGGCGCACCATTTCCATGCCGTAGGCAAGGATCACCAGTTGCACCAGCCAGATCGCGACGAAGCACACCCAGCCCAGGCTCGACAGGCCAAGGATGCTGTCTTGATCGTATGCGGCCACCTGCGGCCAGATGGCGGTGAGCAATACCCGCAGTACCACCGAGGCGAGATAGGTCTGGATACCGAACCAGGCGATGGCGATCACGGCGCGAATCAATGCCGGCAACTGTGCGCCGTGGATGCCGAAGGCGATGCGGCTGATAACCGGGAAGGGCACACCCGTCTTCTGCCCCATGTAGCCCGACAGGTTCATGAAGAAGTACACCAGCACTGCGCCGATCGCCAGCGACAGGAGAATCTGCCAGCCACCCAGGCCGAGCGCGAACAGGCCCATGGCGAACGAGTAGTTGGCGATGTTGTGCACATCGTTGGTCCACAGCGCGAAGATGCTGTAACCGCCCCAGCGCCGGCCCTCGAGACGGGTCGGCGCGAGGTCGCGGTTGTGCAGGCGCGGGCTGAGTTCGAGGGCCGGCGATGCGCCGGTCAAGGTTGACGGCTGGGCGGTGCTGGCGACGGATAGTTCAGGGGCAAGGTCGAGGCTGCTACTCATTCCGGCGGCTCCTGATGCGCAGGTTGCAGTGAGGGGCGAGAGTGCACGGTCTCGTCTTGTCACGGCTGAACCTTGGCATCACTGGGTTCTGGAGGCTGCGGCCTACTTGGGGCAGGCGCTGCGCGTTGTTGTGTATTTATGTTTTGTTCAAGTTGTATACAAAACACAAACACAGCAAAGCCAGTTCCATGCCATCGGGTGTGCAAGTTAACCCTTTACTGTTCCGTGAACTCTTTATTTAAATCTCTAACTTACTGAATTAATTTGTTTATAAGTTGACCAATTGAACAAGTTAAATTTTTTACCAACTTACATTACTGATCAATCGGTCAAATTATCTCGCGCCGCGCGTGTAACGTCTTGGTGCTGTGCTTCCCAGAAGTGCACACAAAAATGGCACCTTAGGTGACAATCCTGTGTACAAAAAATAAGCAGCACGATCTGGCCGTGCCGGCCTGTAGGAAAGCCGCTCACTCGGCCATCGGCGGCAGGCGGCGTTTCACCGGGCTCTTCTTGATGATCGCGGTGTTGGTTTCGGCCAGGACATTGATGCGGTCGAGCAAGCTGTCCAGTTGCTCCATCGAGCGCACATGCAGACGGGCGATAAAGCAGTCCTCGCCGGTCACCTTGTCGCACTCGGTGAACTCGGCAATCGCGATGATCTGGCGCTCGACTTCCTGCAGTTGGCCGGGCAGTGGGCGGATGCGCACAATCGCCTGCAACTGATAGCCGAAACAGCGCGGGTCGATCTCGACGGTGTAACCGCGGAGCACGCCGCGCTCTTCCAGCCGGCGCAGCCGCTCGCTGACGCTGGGCGCCGAAAGCCCGCTGATCTGCGCCAACGCCTTGAGCGAGCGGCGCGAATCCTCCATCAGGGCGGTGATCAGGAGTTGGTCGATGGCATCGGTCATAAGTCCCTCGTTAGGCAAAGCTTCTGATTTGCCTTGATCGTAAAGGTGAATGGCGATTTTTGCCTTGGTTATCCGCTGGAAGGCGGCAGCCAGCCCTCGTCATACTGTTGCCATCATCAACGGAGGTGGCCGATGGACAGTTCAATACGCCGTGGTTCGCTGGAAATGATCGTTGCCATGCTTATTTCCGGGACGATTGGCTGGTTTGTGCTCGTGTCCGGGCAACCGGTGCTGGAGGTGGTGTTCTGGCGCTGTGTGTTCGGCGCGGGGGCGTTACTGGTGATCTGCGCGAGCCTGGGCCTGCTCAAGTCCGGCGTGATCAGCCGCGGCGCCGTGTTGCTGGCGATTGTCAGCGGGGTGGCCATCGTCGGTAACTGGGTGCTGCTGTTCGCCTCGTATTCGCGGGCGTCGATTGCCATCGGTACTGCGGTATACAACGTGCAGCCGTTTCTGTTGGTCGGCCTGGCTGCGGTGTTTCTCGGCGAGAAGATCACCCTGGCCAAACTGAGCTGGCTGGGGGTGGCGTTCGTCGGCATGCTGGCCATCGTCAGTGCCCATGGCAACGGCCAGAGCAGTGGCAGCGACTATCTGCTGGGGATTGCCCTGGCCCTTGGGGCGGCGTTGCTGTATGCGGTTGCGGCGTTGATCATCAAGCGCCTGAGCGGTACGCCGCCGCACTTGATCGCGCTGATCCAGGTCAGCACCGGCATCGTCCTGTTGGCGCCCTGGGTCAAGCTTGGTGGGTTGCCCACTGAACTGCCGGCGCTGGCCAGTTTGCTGACCTTGGGCATCGTCCATACCGGGCTGATGTATGTGCTGCTGTACAGCGCGATCCAGCGTCTGCCGACTGCATTGACCGGCGCGCTGTCGTTCATCTACCCGATTGCGGCGATCCTGGTCGACTGGTTCGCCTTCGGCCATCGGCTGGCGCCGTTGCAGTGGCTGGGGGTGGCGTTGATTCTGCTGGCCGCTGCCGGCATGCAACAAGGCTGGTGGTTTCGCGCCCCGGGCAAGGCGGCGCCAAGCCCATGCGACTGAGCGCAGTTGAAGCGGGTAGAATGCCCTCTTTTGATCCTCAGCGACGCGCCCATGACCTCCGTGATTGATACCCTCGAGCAGCACCTGCTCACCGCTCTCGACCCTGCTCCGTTGGAAACCCGGCGCCTGTTCCATGGCCGTGGCCGCTGCTGGGCGGGGCTTGAGCAGATCACGGTCGATTGGCTGCAGGGTGTGTTGCTGGTGGCGTTGTTCCGCGAGCCACCCGAGGGCCAGCTGGCTGAGCTCGAGGCGATGCTGCGGGGACTGGCCGAGCGTCCGTTGTGGACTGGCGAGGCGATTCTGATTCAGCACCGTTACCTGCCCGACAGCCCCGGCCAGTGGTTGCTCGGCGAGCCGGTGCAGCAGCGTGAGGTGGTCGAAGACGGCCTGACCTACCTGCTCGATCTGGGCGTGCGCCAGAACAACGGTCTGTTTCTGGACATGCGCTATGGCCGGCGCTGGGTGCGTGAGCACGCCGCTGGCAAGCGGGTACTTAATCTATTCGCCTATACCTGTGGTTTCTCGGTGGCGGCAATCGCCAACGGCGCTGCTCAGGTGGTCAATTTGGACATGGCCAAGTCGGCACTGTCGCGTGGACGCGAGAACCATCGGCTCAATGGCCATGATGTGGGCCAGGTGGCGTTTCTGGGCCATGAACTGTTCAAGTCATGGGGCAAGGTGCGCAAGTACGGGCCGTATGACCTGATCATCATCGACCCGCCGACGTTCCAGCGCGGCAGCTTTGTGCTGACCCAGGACTACGCGAAAATCCTGCGCCGCTTGCCCGAGTTGCTCAGCGCAGGCGGCACGGTGCTGGCGTGTGTCAACGACCCGGCGATTGGCTCGGACTTCCTGATCCAGGGCATGGCCGAACAGGCGCCGGGCTTGCAGTTCATCGAGCGTCTGCAGAATCCGCCGGAGTTTGCCGATGCTGATCCTGAGGGTGGCTTGAAGGCGCTGGTGTTCCGCCAACTATGAGCTGCCGCCCTCGACAGCGAGGGCGACAGTGCTTGGCAGGGTTCAGGCAGGCAATGCGCGGGCTTGGGCGGGCATCGGGTAGACCTGGGCGAAAGCGACGTTGTCGGTTTGATCGACGCGCTTTTTCAGGCGTTCGTTGAAGGCCCGGCTGACCGCGTACTGGCCACCGGAAATGGTTCGGAACTGCGCGGTCAGGACGAACCCGTTGAGGTCCATACGGTCGACGCCGAACACCTGCAGCGGCCCTTGCAGGTTGATCCGCAGCAGTGGGTCTTCGCTGATCGACTTGCCCACTTCGTGAATCAACGCTAGCGACTGATCGACGTCACTGTCGTAGGTGAACTGCACCGAGAAGAACGCGTAGGCAAACTGCCGCGACTGGTTGGTAACCGCCTTGATCTGGCCAAACGGCACCGAGTGGACGAAGCCCTTGCCGTCGCGCAAGCGCAGGGTGCGGATGGTCAGGCTCTCGACCGTGCCGGCGTGGCTGGAGTCGAGCACCACCCAGTCACCGATCGAAATGGTGTCTTCGATCAGGATGAACAGCCCGGTGATCACATCCTGCACCAACTGCTGCGAGCCAAAGCCGATGGCCAGGCCAATTACCCCGGCACCGGCCAGCAGCGGCGCAACGTTGATGCCCAGGTTGGCCATGGTGGTGATGGTGCAGATCACTACCAGGATCACTTTCACCGCATTACGCAGCATCGGCAGGATGGTGCGCACGCGAGTGCTGGGCTGGCGCGAGCTGCGCTTGCCGACGGGTGGCTTCAGCGCCTCTTGAATGGCGGTGTCGAGCACCACCCATAGCAGCCAGGTCACCAGCAGGATCAGGCCGATACTTGAAATCGAGTTACTGATGGCTTGGCCGAGGCGGTTGCTCAGGGCAAAGTCGATCACCGAGAAACCCCAGATGCGCCCGAGCAGCTCGATAAAGGTAATCGCCATGGCGATGCGCAACAGCGCATGGGCGAGGCTGCGTAGCAGCTCCTTGTAGGGGCGGACCTTCTGCTGCGTATCAACCTTGCGTGGCGCCAGCAGGTGTTGCAGCAGGGTGCTGAGGAACAGCGTGGCCACCAGCAGCACGGTGGTCAGCAGGGCATTCTGCAGGGCTTTCTGGCTCTCTTCGCCGGCACCGATCAGGTTGATCGCCGAGACCAGAATCATCATCAGGATCGGCAGGTACCACAGCTTGGAGAAGATCCGCAGGGTCTCCTGCACTGCACGGTGGTGCAGGCGATCATGCAGGTCGCGGTTGCGGATCAGGTGACCCACCGGCCGGCGCAGGCGCAGGACCAGGCTGGCAAAGATGAAGGTGGCGATCAGGCCGGTGATCACGGCGATGCTGGCGGTGATATTGCCGCCGACCTGGCGAGCGATCTGCGGGCTGGTCAGCGCGTCGCTCCAGGCCGCGAGAAAGCCGATCATGAACAACGCACGCGGTGCCATCTGCCTGATCACGGCGACGGCAGGGCGTTTGTGGCCTGCATCGAACAGGGTGATCAGGCACAGGATGATCGATGTCGAGAACAGGCCGCTGCTGGTCGCGTAGGCCAGGCTCAGGCCGAGTGCGCGGGCAATCGACGGGTCGAGAAAGCGGCTGGCATACAGCGTCAGCGGCAAGCTCGCCAGGGCCGGCAAGGTATAGGGCAGCAAGTACCTCAGCAAGCCACGCAGGCGCTTGCGCCGTTGCAGCAGGGCGGTGCGCGCGCAGCGGGCGGCGAGCCAGCGGCCGAGCAGGCTGAGCAGCGAGAAACTGGCAGCCCAGGCTACCGTCAGCAGGACAAAATCGCCGATCAGTTGCAGGCCGTCGTGACCCGAGTGGCGGTCGACCAGGCGCTCCACCTCTTTGCTGGCGCGGTCGGTGCGCAGGCGCCAGGTGTCCAGCACATGAGCATCGAGGTCGAGGTCTTTGGCTGCACTGTCGAGGCCATCGGCCAGGGCACCCAGCAAGCCACCCTGCAACACCGGAGCAGGTTCTTCGGCGGGAGCTTCTGCAGGCGCGGGGTCAGCGGCATAGAGTGAGGTGCTCAGCAACAGGCTGAGAAGTAGCGGGGTTAGCAAGCGCAGCACTGGAGTACTCCTTGGGCCGTGGCGGGCGTGGGGGGTTACTCAAGCAACTGATTGCCGAAGGCGGGGGAAGTTCGATGCAATCCGGGCCATGGCCTGGCCCGGACTGCTCTGGCAAGGGTCAGTCGATCACTGGCCGGTGTAGATCTGGTCGAAAACGCCACCGTCGTTGAAGTGGGTCTTCTGCACGGTGCGCCAGTCACCAAAGGTCTTCTCTACCGAGAGGAAGTCGACTTTCGGGAAGCGGTCGGTGTACTTGGCCAGTACCGCTGGATCACGCGGGCGCAGGTAGTTGTTGGCAGCGATTTCCTGGCCTTGTGGCGACCACAGGTACTTCAGGTATTCTTCGGCGGCGGCGCGGGTGCCCTTCTTGTCGACCACCTTGTCAACCACGGTGACCGGCGGCTCGGCTTCGGCCGATACGCTTGGGTAGACCACTTCGAACTGATCGCGACCGAATTCGCGGGCGATCATCTCAGCTTCGTTTTCGAAGGTGACCAGCACGTCGCCGATCTGGTTGGTCATGAACGTGGTAGTAGCCGCCCTGCCACCGGTGTCGAGCACTGGCGCCTGCTTGAACAGCTTGCCGACAAAGTCCTTGGCCTTGTTTTCGTCGCCGCCGTTTTTCAGCACGTAGCCCCAGGCCGAGAGGTAGGTGTAACGGCCGTTACCGGAGGTCTTGGGGTTGGGCACGATCACCTGGACGCCGTCCTTGAGCATGTCAGGCCAGTCTTTCAGCGCTTTCGGGTTGCCTTTGCGCACGATGAACACGGTGGCCGAGGTGAAGGGCGCGCTGTTGTTCGGCAGGCGCGTGACCCAGTTGTCCGGGACCAGCTTGCCATTGTCGACCAGGGCATTGATGTCGGTCGCCATGTTCATGGTGATGACGTCAGCCGGCAGGCCATCAATCACCGAGCGCGCTTGCTTGCTCGAACCGCCGAAGGACATCTGCAGGTTGATCTTCTCTTTGTGCTCGGCTTCCCAGTGCTTCTGGAAGGCGGCGTTGTAGTCTTTGTAGAAGTCACGCATCACGTCGTAGGACACATTCAACAGGGTCGGGGCGGCGTAAGTTGCCCAGCACCAGGCCGGCAGCCAGTAGCGAGGCGGTGAATAGCTTTTTCACGAAGCATTCCTTGTTATGGTTCAGAGGGTTGGCGGTGTGCCACTCACTATAGCCGTTCGCTTCGCGGCGATTAAAGACCGAATGGCTCTTTACTTATGCGTGCTTCCAGGCGGGTGTTAGGTATCTAACCACTTTCACTCCCATGCCATACCTAAGCTCACGCCTCCCGAAGGAGGAGCGAGCCATGACTTACCAAACCGACCAGCAGCCCGATGGACTTGCCCTGGAACAAGCCTTCCAGGATCAACTGATTGCCGCACGTCTGCCACAGTGGCTGCGAGCAGCCCGCGCCGAACACTTGCCGGACCTGAGTGAGGCGTTGCGTCAGAGCCTGGTCTTGCGCCAGCAACTCAGTGCAGTGCTTGCACGCCTGGAAGGTATCGACAGCTTTGCGAAAGGCCGTCTTGAGCAGGCATTGGAAGGGCCCGATGGCGAGCCTTTCAATGTGCATCTCTGGTCCTTCATTGCCGGCCACCGTGAACCGGTGATCAACGCACAGCCTGTGGGCGTGCACCTTACCGAACTGGTGTATGACGACATGCCGCTGCTGGAAGCGGCGCTGCGCAATTTCACTAAAGATCAAGCCGAGAAGGGCGGCCAGCCGCGGGGTAACCGGTTGACCAGTGCGCGTAGTGGCGCTGTCAAGCCGCCGTCGGCCGTGGCGTTTGCCAAGCTTTGTCGCAGCCTCGACCTGGGCGGTCAATATCAGGCTCACCTGAACAGCGTGCTGCTGGCGCCGACGGCTCAGGGTGCAAGCGTCGCGATGCTGTTGGGTAACGCCCAACGCCAGCAGATGCTGGTGGAGGCCTATAGGGCCAGGCAGGGAGGGGTACTCGACGACGACGAACTGCAGATGATTGTGGGGTTATGCCGCGACGGCGCGCCGCCGCGGCTGCAAGGCGATCCGGTGGTGGCCAGGCAACTGAGCCTGTTGGGCTGTAATCTGGAGCAGATAGTGCTGCTGGATGTCATCGATGAGGGCTGGGTTCGCAACACCACCCGGCGTTTGCTGGCGTACGTGCCGGATGATCCCCATGGGCCGTGGTGTGTGGCCAGCAGTCTGCGGCGCCTGGCCAATGACCTGGGGCGGCGGTTACGTACCCGTGACTACCAGCGGTTCTTCAGCCGCTTCGTGCGGCGCCGGGACAGCCAGGCATTTTTCTCTGTGATCATCCCGGCTTACGCTGATCTGGCGGATTGGGCCAACTACGACCTCAGTGAGCACATGCAGGCCGTACGCCTGCCATTGTTCGAAACCCTGGGCGCGGCGCGTATCGCGCAGATCAAGGATGACGCGGCGATGATCGCCGCCCCTGTCGCTAACATCGACCGGGCCGTGCAGCAGGCGCACGACCAACGTCTGGCCGCAGAGGGCTGGGCGCTGCTGAACCTGGCTGGCCTGTTCATTCCGGTGATTGGCTCAGGTTTGCTGGCATTTACTGCATGGGGCTTGCTCAAGGAAGTGTTCCATGGCGTCGAGGCCTGGCATGAAGGCGACACCAGCGCGGCGCTCGATCACTTGACCCATGTCGCTACCGGCCTTGCCGTGATGGGCGCCACTGCCGTCGGTGTGGGGGTGGCACTGCGTACCTGGCGGCGGTCGCAGATGGTGGACAGCTTGCTGCCTGAGCAACTGGAAGACGCTAGTACCCGGCTGTGCCGTCCGGTATTGGCCGATTACCGCAGCATGCCACCCCTGCAGGCGCAAGTGGATGAAGAGGGCGTGCATCGGCTCGATGGCCGCGCCTGGGTCGAAATGGACGGCCACTGCTATCCCGTGCTGCAGCATGGCGCACAGGGTGAGTGGCAGCTACGACCGCGTGGCGGGTATGGCCCGCAGCTGAGCCACAACGGTGCTGGGGCGTGGCGCTTGTGGTTCGAGCAGCCGGCACAGTGGGACGACACCTACCGACTGTTTCGCCGGCTTGGTGGACGCCTGCATGAGTTGGGTGACGAGCAGATCGAGCAGATTCTGGTGGTTCACAATCTGCAGGCCGATTACCTGCGCGCCCTGCATGTCGAGGGCCGGGCACCCGACGCTGTGCTGCTCGACAGCGCCGAACGCTTTTTACTGGACCGACGTATCAGTGTGCTGATCGAGCGTTTGCGCGCCGGGCAGCCGTTCGATGATGCTGCACTCTTGGAGCAAGCACGCGCATTGCCTGGTGGCCAGGGGCTGGCCGATCAGGCGTTGGCCGAGCTCGCCGCCGCCCGCCGTCGGTTGCTCTTCCAGCAGGCCTACGCGGCTACCCAGCCTCCATCGAGTGCAGAAACCGCAGTATTGCGTCGAGTCTTTCCAAGCCTGCATGAATCTGCGGCACGCGCTTTGTGGCGTACTGCTCCCTTGGCAGACCGCCAGCGACTGGTCGACAACGGGCGTGTGGCATTGAGGCTTGCTGAGGCGGCGCAGGTGCATGTCCGGCGGATTCGTCAGGTCAGGGTGTTCGAAGCGTTCTACCTTGAGGTGGAGCAGCAGCTGGACTTTGCCCGGGTGGCGCTTTCCATGCTCAGGCACTTGCCAGCGGGCGGTGGCGTGCGCTGGGCCTTGTTCGATGGCGATGCCGGTGCTCCCTTGCTGGTAACCGGGGAACGCGGCTCTGAATGTGCGATCCGCCATGAAGATGGCCAGTTTCGCCGCCTGGATGGTGCAGGCCAGCCGCTGGGCCTGGCTGGCGAGCTGTTCGAGGTCATGGCCTCTGCCTATGACGACCATCTGCGCGATACGTTGGGGGTCGGCGAGCCATTCGCCCATAACTTGCGTGTACTGCTCAGCCGCCAGGCCGTAGCGCGTCGCGCTGAGGTTATTCAGCTGTTGGGTGAACAACCCTCGCGCGGCTGGTTTCGCCTGCCGCAGCGCCAGCTTGATGGTCGTCTGGGCTACCCGCTGAGCGGGCGGCGTGGAAGGTCTCCACAAGGGTTGTTTGCCACTGTGCGCAATTTGTATCCAGGCTTTTCCGACGGGCAGATACTGGCCTGGATTGAGGGCCTGCACACCTCAGGCAGCGATGTCCATGGGGAAATCACCCGGCTGGGCAACGAACTTGCGGCGTTGCGCGAACGGCTGCAGCAGTGGGAGCGTCAGGCAACATCACGGGGCCTGCGAGAGGAGCGCCGTTATTTCCGGCGTAGCCTGATCGACTGCTGGCAGCGGCGGATCACTGCGGGGGCGAACGATATCCAGGCGCCGCAGAGTTTCCGCTTTGCCATGTTCGCTGCCAGGCCCGGCCAATTGCCTGAGCTGCCCACCCAAGTCAGGTTTTCTCATATTTTTGAACTGGCGTTGCTGGGGATGCAGCTAGAGGATATTCCTGTGACATTCCTGGGCGCTTTTCCAGAGCTTCGCATCCTTGAGCTCAGTGGCAATCGCCTGAGCCGAGTGCCGGCGGCGATCGCGCAGATGCCCAGCCTGAACGAGCTGGACCTGTTCAACAACCGCATCGTGCTCGACCCTGAACAGGCGGGCATCCTGGCCCATTGCGAATCCCTGGAGTACCTCAACCTGTCGTTCAACCCATTGGGCCGCGGTTTTTCTCTGCACGCAATGCCTCGGCTGAGACGGCTGTATTTGCGCAATACCGGCCAGACGGAGTTGCCGCCCGGGGTACTGCGTTGCCCCGACCTGCTGCAAGCCGACTTGCGCGACAATCGTATCGCCACATTGCCTGCAAGCTATTATCGGGCACCGGTATGGAGCCGGCGCATGCTCATGCTCTGGGGCAACCCGTTGAACGATCGCGACCTTGCGGGCCTGCAAACGTCGATGCCACACCTGGACATGGAAGCACAACCGGGGACCACTTTCTTGCGTCAGCGCTGGCTGGACAGTGCCAACGTGCTGGCACGTGACGAATTGTCGGCGTGCTGGGAGGCGCTGGAGATGGAGCCCGGTGGCGACGACTTCTTCCGGATGCTGGGCCGCTTGCTGGACACCGCAGAGTTCAGGCAGAACGGCGCAGCACTGGCGGAGCGGGTGTTCATCATGCTGCAGACCATGCAGGAGCACGCCAGCCTGCGAGAGATGTTGTTTCATCAGGTCAACCAGCACCTCACTTGCCAGGACAGCGTGGCGTTGTGCTTCAGCAACCTGGAACTGAGCATGCTGGTCTGGCGTGCGCGTATCGAGGCCGGGAGTGGCGATCAACAGGGCGCCTTGCTCCATCTGGGCCGACAACTCTGGCGGTTGGATGAGGTCGATCGCATCGTTGTGGAAGACATTCAAGCTCGCCGCGCCGCAGGCGCCGATCCGGATGAGATCGAAGTTGGCCTGGCCTATCGCGTGGCATTGCGTGATGCACTCGATCTGCCCGCCCAACCTGGGAGTATGCTGTTTACCGCAGTGGCCGGAGTGGGGCCTGAACGCGTCGAGGCGGCGCGAGCGCGGGTGCAGGCAAACGAGACAGATGAGCAGATTGCGGTCTCGCTGGCTCAGCGCGAATTCTGGCAGGAGCATCTGCAACGCACGCAGGCATCACGCCTGGAGGTGGCCGATGCGCCATTTCACGAGCGCATGCAAGCAGTGCTGGAGAGCGCCGAATCGGTACCCGAGGCCGAGTACCTGGCCAGGGTCGGGGTAGTCCACGCCGAGCGCCAGGCAGCACGCAGCGACCTGCTGCTGGCGCTGACACGCGAGGCGCTGGCATAGGATCAGTCGCGCTTGCTGAACAGTGCGTGACCACAGCGTGAGCAGAATGCCGCGTCGTGGCCATGCGTGCCCTTGTGGCAGTTTGGGCAGTCATGCCGCAACTGTTCGCCACGCATGGCATTTGCCAGTTCGGCAGTGAAAATCCCGGTGGGCACGGCGATGATCGAATAACCGGTGATCATTACCAGTGACGACAGCACCTGGCCCAGCGGCGTCTTCGGCACGATATCGCCAAAGCCCACGGTGGTCAGGGTGACGATCGCCCAGTAGATGCCTTTGGGGATGCTGGTGAAGCCATGCTCGGGCCCTTCGACCACGTACATCAAAGTGCCGAATACGGTCACCAGAGTCGATACGCTGACCAGAAACACGATGATCTTCTGCTTGCTGCCGCGCAGCGCGCTCATCAGGTAGTTGGCCTGCTTGAGGTACGGGCTCAGCTTGAGCACGCGGAAGATCCGCAGCATGCGGATCACGCGGATGATCAGCAGGTACTGGGCGTCGCTGTAATACAAGGCGATGATGCCCGGCACGATGGCCAGCAGATCGACCAGGCCGTAGAAGCTGAAGGCATAGCGCAGCGGCTTGGGCGAGCAGTACAGGCGGGTCAGGTATTCAGCGAGAAAGATCGCCGTAAAGCCCCACTCGATGGCGGCGAGCAGGCCTGAATAGTTCTGGTGAACCTCATCGATACTGTCGAGGATCACCACCACCAGGCTGGCCAGAATGATCAGCAGCAGGGTTTTGTCGAAGCGTCTGCCAGCGGTGGTGTCGGATTGAAAAACCAGAATGTAGAGCCGCTCGCGCAGGCTCGCCGGGGAGTTCATGGGGCGCGTTCCATTATGCAATGGGCAGAGCCTAGGGCTTGCCTCTCAGCTGTGCAAGCGGCGTGGTTTACCGCCCGCCAGCCCGCGCGGCAGGCGGCTGCTCAGGTGCAGCAACCAGCAGGCGGCCACAAACGGCGCGGTCAAGGCGGCCACCGGCAGCAGGTTGAACAGCGGTTGCAAGGCGATGGCCAGGATGATCGCCAGCAGCGGCAACCACGGCCGTTCGCGCTGGCCGCAAAAGGCCAGTGCCGCTAGCGCGGCATTGAAACCGAGCAAGCCCATCCCGGCGCTGTGGACATCGCCCATGAGCAGCGCAACGCAGGCGCCCAGGCCTGAGCCGAACAAGGCCCAGAGTGCAGCGCTGCGATTGGAAAGGAACAAACCGATGGCAATCAGCAGCCCCGCCAGCGGCTGCTCCAGCAGAAACACCTGGCCCAGGCCACGCGCCAGTGCCTGCAGAGGCTCGGCACTGACCGCTGTGCCGGCGGCAGACGGTTGCGCTGCCAATAGCGCGGCCCAGCCGAGCAGGACGAACGGTGCGGTATAGGCCGGCAGCAGGCAGGCGCCGCGTTTGCGCCATTGATGGACGAGGATGCTCGACAGGCCACTGGCGGCGATGATCAGCGGCGGCAGAATCACTGACCATGGCAACACTGCGCTGAACAGGATGCCGATCAGCACGCCGTTGTAGCTGTACAGGCCGGCCCGGCGATCAGCCCGGTCGTAGCCGCGCCGCTGCGCCGTGAGCAACCCTGCCAGCGCGCCCAGCAGGGCACCACCGACCAACTGCGGGGCGGTCAGGAGGATGGCGAGCAAACAACACAGGCCGCACAGCGGGCTACGCTGCAGCAATACCTGGCTGAAGCCGTTGAGAAGCGCCGTGGCCCAGTCGGGGCACGGGGTGACGAAATTTTGTGTGTACATGGGCAGTCAGTAGGTTGAAGTTGGCGGTGGGCCTCTTTGGGCCTCGGTTCCGCGGTTGGTCTTTTGGGCCGCTCTGCGGCCTTCGTGGCGATCCGGCGTCCCGGTGAACCCGCTCCCACAGGGTTTTGGGTGGGAGCGGGTTCACCGGGACGCCGGATCGCCACGAAGGCTGCAAAGCAGCCCAATACGGTCCTAGATCAAAGTCTCGATGCGCAGCGTGTTGGTCGTGCCCGGCTTGCCAAACGGCACACCGGCGGTGATCAGCAGCGTATCGCCGATGCTGGCCATGCCTTGCGCCTGGGCAATTTCCAGCGCGGTCGAGCAGATTTCGTCGACCTGGCGCAGGCGGTCGTTGACCACCGAATGCACGCCCCAGGTCACGCTCAGGCGGCGCGCCGTCAGCAGATTTGGCGTCAGGTTGAGGATCGGTGCCCGTGGCCGTTCGCGGGCGGCGCGCAGGGTCGAGGCGCCGGACTCGCTGTAGTTGACCAGCACCGCCACCGGCAGAATGCCGCTGATACGGCGGATTGCGCAGCTGATCGCATCCGAGGTGGTGGCCTCGGCTTTTGGCCGGCCTACGTCGAGCTGTGCCTGGTAATCCGGACCGTTTTCGACCTGGCGGATGATCTTGCTCATCATCTGCACGGCTTCCAGTGGGTAGTCGCCGGAGGCGGTTTCGGCCGACAGCATCACCGCATCGGCGCCTTCGGCGACCGCGTTGGCGACGTCGGTGACTTCAGCGCGGGTTGGCGCAGGCGAGAAGCGCATCGACTCGAGCATCTGTGTTGCCACCACCACCGGGCGGCCGAGCTGGCGACAGGTGTTGATGATGTGCTTCTGGATCTGCGGCACACTCTCGGCGGGGACTTCCACGCCCAGATCGCCACGCGCAACCATGATTGCGTCGGACAGTTCGGCGATGGCCTGCAGCTGGTCGACCGCCGACGGCTTCTCGATCTTGGCCATGAGGTAAGCGCGGTCGCCGATCAGCTCGCGCGCTTCGATGATGTCCTCAGGGCGCTGCACGAACGACAGCGCCACCCAGTCCACCCCAAGCTCCAGGCCGAAGGCCAGGTCACGGCGGTCTTTGGCGGTCAGCGGGCTCAACTCGAGCACCGCCTGCGGTACGTTGACACCCTTGCGGTCGGACAGCTCGCCGCCGGCCAGCACCTCGGTATCGATGGCGTCGTCATGCTTGGCGGTCACGCGCAGGCGCAGCTTGCCATCGTCGAGCAGCAAGTCCATGCCTGGCTGCAATGCAGCGATGATTTCCGGGTGCGGCAGGTTGACCCGGTGGCTGACGCCCGGGGTGCTGTCCAGGTCCAGGCGCAGGGCCTGGCCACGCTGCAGCTGGACCTTGCCTTCGGCAAAGCGACCGACGCGCAGCTTGGGCCCTTGCAGGTCCATGAGGATGCCCAGCGGGTAATTCAGCTGTTGCTCGACTTCGCGGATCCACTGATAGCGCAGGGCGTGGTCGGCGTGCTCGCCGTGGCTGAAGTTGAGGCGAAAGATATTCACCCCGGCTGCGACCAGCTGGCGTACATCGTCGATGCCGTTGATGGCAGGGCCGAGGGTGGCGAGGATTTTGACTTTTTTATCAGGCGTCATGATTGGGCAGTCTCGAGAATCAGAATGGCGCGGAAGTCGTTGACGTTGGTACGGGTCGGCTCGGTGACGATCAGGGCGTCGAGCGCGGCGAAGTAGCCGTAGCCATTGTTGTTGTCCAGCTCATCGCTGGCCGATAGCCCCAGGGCGGCAGCGCGGGCGTAGCTGGCCGGGGTCATGCTCGCGCCGGCATTGTCTTCCGAGCCATCGATGCCGTCGGTGTCGCCGGCCAGGGCATACACGCCCGGCAGGCCTTTGAGGTTTTCGGTGAGGCTGAGCAAAAACTCCGCGTTGCGCCCGCCACGGCCATTGCCGCGCACGGTCACGGTGGTTTCACCGCCGGAGAGAATCACGCAGGGCGCCTTCAGCGGCTGGCCGTGCTGGACGATTTGCCGAGCGATGCCGGCATGCACCTTGGCCACCTCGCGCGACTCGCCTTCAAGGTCACCGAGGATCAGCGGGCTGAAGCCGGCCTGGCGGGCTTTCACGGCTGCCGCCTCCAGCGACTGCTGGGGCCTGGCGATCAATTGGAAGTGGCTGCGGGCCAGGGCCGGGTCGTCGGCTTTGACGGTTTCCGAAGCCGGGTTGTTGAGCCAGTCGATGACCGCTTGCGGCGCTTCGATGTTGTAGCGTTTGAGGATCGCCAGCGCTTGCGCCGACGTGCTCGGATCGGCCACCGTCGGGCCTGAGGCGATTACCGTGGCGAGGTCGCCGGGCACATCGGAGATGGCATAGGTGTACAGCGTGGCCGGCCAGCAGGCTTTGGCCTGGCGGCCGCCCTTGATCGCCGAGAGGTGCTTGCGCACGCAGTTCATCTCGCCGATGGTCGCGCCCGACTTGAGCAGGGCCTTGTTGATCTGTTGCTTGTCGGCCAGGGACAGGCCTGCGGCTGGCAAGGCGAGCAGGGCAGAGCCGCCGCCAGACAGCAGGCAGATCACCCGGTCGCTTTCAGTGAGGTTGCTGACCAGCTCCAGCACGCGCTTGGCCACGGCCAGGCCGGCGGCATCGGGAACGGGATGGGCAGCCTCGACCACTTCGATTTTTTGGCAGCTGGCGCCGTGCCCATAGCGGGTCACGACCAGCCCGGAGACTTCACCTTGCCAGGTTTTTTCGACCACTTCGGCCATGGCTGCGGCGGCTTTGCCGGCGCCGATGACGATGACCCGGCCACTACGGTCGGCGGGCAGGTAGGCTTCGAGGACCTGGCTTGGGTGGGCGGCGGCGATGGCTGTCTCGAACAGCTCGCGCAGAAATTGTTGCGGATCGACCGACATGGCAGGCTCCCAAAATTCTTGTTGTTATGCGTAATAAAAAAACGCCCCCGGAACGACCTCCGTGCAGGCTGAACCAGGGGCGGGTGTTGCTCGGTTGCGGGTCAGAGACCCCTGGGGGCTGCGTCGCAAACCCCCGGATTCAAATCAATTCAAATCACTTCTCGTCGCGGATCGAGAAATTGGCCATGTGCTCCAGGCCCTTGATCAATGCCGAGTGGTCCCAGTTGCCGCCACCCAGTGCTACGCAAGTGCTGAACACTTGCTGCGCGTTGGAGGTGTTCGGCAGGTTGATGCCCAGCTCCTTGGCGCCTTGCAGGGCCAGGTTCAGGTCCTTCTGGTGCAGGTTGATGCGGAAGCCTGGATCGAAGGTGCCTTTGATCATGCGCTCGGCATGCACTTCAAGAATCTTTGACGAAGCGAAACCGCCCATCAGTGCTTCACGCACCTTGGCTGGGTCCGCGCCGTTCTTGGCGGCGAACAGCAGCGCCTCGCCAACTGCCTGGATGTTCAGCGCGACGATGATCTGGTTGGCGACCTTGGCAGTCTGGCCGTCACCGTTACCGCCGACGCGGGTGATGTTCTTGCCCATCAGCTCGAACAGCGGCAGGGTGCGCTCGAAGGCTTTCGGGCAGCCACCGACCATGATGCTCAGGGTGGCCGCCTTGGCGCCGACTTCGCCGCCGGACACCGGGGCGTCCAGATAGGCCGCGCCAGTGGCTTTGATCTTCTCGGCAAAGGCTTTGGTCGCGGTGGGCGAGATCGAGCTCATGTCGATGACGATCTTGTTCGGGCCAACACCTTCGGCAACGCCGTTTTCACCGAACAGGACAGCTTCGACCTGCGGGGTATCCGGGACCATGACGATGATGAATTCAGCTTCCTGAGCCACTTCCTTTGGATTGGCCAGGGCCACCGCGCCAGCGGCGATCAGGTCAGCCGGTGCTGCGTCGTGATGGGTCGAAACGAACAGGCTGTGACCTGCTTTTTGCAGGTTTTGGGCCATGGGCTTGCCCATGATGCCAGTGCCGATAAAACCGATTTTAGCCATGAGAGATACCCTCTTTTGTAATTGTCGAATCTCGATGAACCAGGCGCAGCCCGATCAGATCGCGTTGTGCGTCTTCAGCCAGCCCAGGCCCGCGTCAGTGGTGGTCAGCGGCTTGTACTCGGCGCCGACCCAGCCCTTGTAGCCGATGCGGTCCAGGTGCTCGAACAGGAAGCGGTAGTTGATCTCACCGGTGCCGGGTTCGTTGCGGCCAGGGTTGTCGGCCAGCTGGATGTGGTTGATCCGCGGCAGGTTGGCTTCGATGGTGCGCGCCAGGTCACCTTCCATGATCTGCATGTGGTAGATGTCGTACTGCAGGAACAGGTTGGCGCTGGCGACCTCGGTCTGGATGTCCAGTGCTTGCTGCGTGGTGTTCAGGTAGAAGCCAGGGATGTCGCGGGTGTTGATCATTTCCATGACCAGACGGATTCCGGCGGCCTGCAACTTGTCGGCGGCAAACTTGAGGTTGTCGACAAAGGTCTTGCGCACGGTGGCGCATTCCAGACCCTGTGGGCGAATGCCCGCCAGGCAGTTGATCTGGGTATTGCCCAGCACCTTGGCGTAGGCGATTGCCTTGTCGACACCGGCGCGGAATTCTTCGACGCGGTCGGGGTGGCAGGCAATCCCGCGCTCACCTGTCGACCAATCGCCCGCAGGAAGGTTGAACAGCACCTGGGTCAGGCCATTGGCGTCCAGTTGCGCCTTGATTTCAGCGGCGCTGAAATCGTACGGGAAGAGGTATTCGACACCGCTGAAGCCAGCGTCGGCGGCGGCCTTGAAGCGGGCCAGAAAGTCCTGCTCGGTAAACAGCATGGACAGGTTGGCAGCGAAGCGAGGCATGGTGATCTCCTTGCAAATGAAAGCCCCCGGCACAACCGGCGCGGGGGCGTCAGGCAATCAGTCGAGCAGCGAAATAGCGGTAGGGGCGTCGTTGCCCACCAGGGCGAGGTCTTCGAACTCGTTGACCGCGTTGATTTCGGTGCCCATGGAAATGTTGGTGACGCGCTCGAGAATGATTTCAACCACGACCGGTACGCGGAACTCTTCGGCCATCTTCTGCGCCTTGAGCAGGGCAGGGGCGATTTCGCCTGGCTCGAATACGCGCAGGGCCTTGCAACCCAAACCTTCGACGACTGCAACGTGATCGACACCGTAGCTGCCGGCTTCGGTCGAGTTGATGTTCTCGAACGCCAGTTGTACACAGTAGTCCATCTCGAAGCCACGCTGAGACTGACGGATCAGGCCGAGGTAGGCGTTGTTCACCAGCACGTGGACGTAGGGCAGATTGAACTGCGCGCCAACCGCCAGCTCTTCGATCATGAACTGGAAGTCGTAGTCACCAGACAGCGCGACCACCTTGCGTTGCGGGTCGGCCTTGACCACACCGAGGGCCGCCGGGATGGTCCAGCCGAGCGGGCCGGCCTGGCCGCAGTTGATCCAGTGACGCGGCTTGTACACGTGCAGGAGCTGCGCGCCGGCGATCTGTGACAGACCAATGGTGCTGATGTAGCAGGTGTCCTTGCCAAATACCTTGTTCATCTCTTCATAGACGCGCTGCGGCTTGACCGGCACGTTGTCGAAGTGGGTCTTGCGATGCAGGCTGGCCTTGCGCTGCTGGCAGTCTTCCAACCAGGCACTGCGGTCCTTGAGCTTGCCGGCGGCTTTCCACTCGCGGGCCACTTCCAGGAACATATCCAGCGCCTTGCCAGCATCGGAAACGATACCCAGGTCCGGGGTGAACACGCGGCCGATCTGGGTCGGTTCTATGTCTACGTGAACGAAGCTGCGGCCTTCGGTGTAGACATCGACAGAACCGGTGTGGCGGTTGGCCCAGCGGTTGCCGATGCCGAACACCATGTCCGATTTGAGCAGGGTCGCGTTGCCGTAGCGGTGCGAGGTCTGCAGGCCGACCATGCCCACCATCAGCGGGTGATCGTCCGGGATGGTGCCCCAGCCCATCAGGGTCGGGATGACCGGCACGCCGGTCAGTTCGGCGAACTCGACCAGCTTGTCGCTGGCGTCGGCATTGATGATGCCGCCACCGGCCACCAGCAATGGGCGCTCGGCGTCATTGAGCATGGCCAGGGCTTTTTCCGCTTGCACGCGGGTAGCGCCTGGCTTGTTGATCTGCAGTGGCTCGTAGGCGTCGATGTCGAATTCGATCTCGGCCATCTGCACGTCGAACGGCAGGTCGATCAATACCGGGCCTGGACGGCCGCTGCGCATCTCAAAGAAAGCCTTCTGGAATGCGTAAGGGACCTGGCCTGGCTCGAGCACGGTGGTTGCCCACTTGGTCACCGGCTTGACGATGCTGGTGATGTCGACGGCCTGGAAGTCTTCTTTGTGCAGACGTGCACGCGGCGCCTGGCCGGTAATGCACAGGATCGGGATGGAGTCGGCGGCGGCGCTGTACAGACCAGTGACCATGTCGGTACCGGCTGGGCCGGAAGTGCCGATGCACACGCCGATGTTGCCCGGATTGGCGCGGGTGTAACCCTCGGCCATGTGCGAGGCACCTTCGACGTGGCGAGCGAGGACGTGATCGATGCCACCGACTTTCTTCAGGGCCGAGTACAGCGGGTTGATAGCGGCCCCTGGGATGCCGAATGCGGTATCTACACCTTCCCGGCGCATGACCAGAACGGCTGCATCGATTGCTCTCATTTTGCTCATGGGTTGTGCCTCATCGATTTTGTAATTGTATACAACTTGCTCTTGGCCAGAGTGTATTCACGCTCGGTGGCCCAGGTCAATCCATTTTCGTCGGCAGCAAACGCTTCGGTCGGAATGCCCGTGAAAACGGCGTTTCGTCTGATCGTGCACGATAGTCTGAAAATATTGTATACAAAGATAATCGTAGTTGTGTTCTATTTGTGCCATTGGATTTCAACTGCCCTCAGGGCTTCTCACAACAAGAAGAGGACCTTTCCATGACCACTTTGACCCTCAAAGTCGCTGTCAGCCTGGTGAACGCCGCGCTGGCCGCAGGCCGCAAGATCAACGCTGCGCCGCTGACCGTGGCGGTGCTGGATGCCGGCGGGCATCTGCTGACCTTGCAGCGTGAAGACGGCGCCAGCCTGCTGCGCCCGCAGGTAGCGACCGGCAAGGCCTGGGGTGCAATTGCCCTGGGCAAGGGCTCGCGTCTGCTGGCGTTGGATGCGCAGCAGCGACCGGCGTTTTTTGCCGCATTGAATGGTTTGGGCGAGCGGCCGGTGGTGCCGGCGCCAGGGGGCGTGCTGATTCGCGATCAGCAGGGCAGGGTGCTGGGTGCGGTGGGGATCAGCGGCGATACTTCGGATATCGATGAACAGTGCGCAATCAGCGCCATCGAAGCGGCGGGCCTGACCGCAGATGCCGGTGTCGCGGCCTGATCACTGCACCCAGGGCCGCGCTGCGGCCCTTTCTGATTCAGCTCAAGCCAGCTCTGGCTCACAGCCCTTGAGCACCAGCCGAATGATCGTTTGCGCAGCGGCCTCGTAATCACTGTCGGCGAGCTTGGCCTTGCCGGTGACGGCGGCGATCTGCCAATCGAAGTCGGCATAGGTCTGGGTTGCCGCCCAGATGCTGAACATCAGGTGATGGGCATCGACCGGGGCGATCTGTTTGCGCTCAATCCAGCGCTGGATGCACTCGATATTGTGCCGGGCCTGCTCGTTGAGCTGCTCGACCTGGCTCGGCGAAAGGTGCGGCGCGCCGTGCATGATCTCGCTGGCGAACACCTTCGAGGCATGGGGTAGATCACGCGAGATGCGGATCTTCGAGCGGATGTAGGCACTCAGCACTTCTTTCGGATCACCGTCGGCATTGAACGGCGTCGATGCCTGCATGATCGGCGCGATGATGCTCTCGAGCACCTCGCGGTAGAGGTTGTCCTTGGATTTGAAGTAGTAGTAGACGTTCGGCTTGGGCAAACCCGCCTTGGCCGCAATGTCGCTGGTTTTGGTGGCGGCGAAGCCCTTGTCGGCGAATTCCTCGCTGGCCGCGCGCAGGATCAGTTCCTTGTTGCGCTCGCGAATGGTGCTCATTGCAGGGATCTTCCTCGGAAAGGGCGCCTCTAGGAGGGATCGGGCATGGTAGCACCGGCCCGGAGCGAGGCTCAAGGCAGGCTGTTTGCGCAAGGGACGAGGGAGCTGGTCTGGGGGCGACCGGGGTGATGAGCATCGCAGAGGGTAAATGTCGGGCAGCAGTGCCTAGGCTGTTACCCGACCGGCGCTCAGCGCACGCTTGCCCGCACCTTGTCGCGAAAGCTGTTCTCGTAACCGTCCTGCAGCTTCACCTGCTCGGCCAGCGAGGCGAGACGGCTGCGCGGGATGACGATGATGCCGTCGCGGTCGCCAATTATCGCATCGCCCGGATGGCACACGACATTGCCACACGCCACGGCGATGCCGACCTGGCCCGGGCCCCATTTCGACGGCCCCGCGGGGTTGACCGCGCGGGCATAGACCGGCAAACCCATGCTGTCGAGTTCTGCCACATCGCGCACGGCGCCGTCGATTACCACCGCCGGCACTTGCCGGGCCAGGCAGATCTCGCCAAGCAGATCGCCGAACACCGAGCGGTTGACCTCGCTGTTGCCATTGATCACCAGCACATCGCCGGGCTGCGCTTCGTCGAGGGCTCGGTGGATCGCCAGGTTGTCACCCTCGCGAGTATTGAGCGGTAGGATGGTGCCGAAAAAACTCGGCTTGCCAGCGGTATGGCGGATGGCGGAAGCCATCATGCCCATGCGCTGCAGAACGTCACCGATCAGGGCGACCGGGTAACGGGCGATCTCGCCAATCAGCGCCAAGTCTGCCCGTTGCCACTGGCTGTTGACGCTGATCGAGTCGTCGGACACGTTGATGAACATATGAAACCTCCAGATTCGCCGGCGCTCAGTCGAACGACTTCGCCACAGGTTGGTTGACCGGGCGCGCCGGGGCTTGCCCCTGGAGCACGGCGGCAATCGCCTGCAGGGCGCTCATGCCAACCCGCATCAACGATTCGTCGGTCTGCCCGGCCACATGCGCGGTGACGATCAGGTTTGGCGTTTCGGCGATGGCCGGAGTGGGGTGGTTGAAAGGGTTGATCATGTCGAGATTCTCCGCGTCGAGCACATCCACCCCCGCGCCGGCCAGCTTGCCGCTGTTCAGCGCTGCGACCATGGCCTGCTCATCGACCACGCCGCCCCGGCTGGTGTTGATCAGCAGCGCGCCGTGTTTCATCCGGGCGAACTGCTTGGCACCGATCAGGTTGCGGGTGGTGGGTAGCAGCGGTACATGCAGGCTGATCACATCGGCAGTGGCCAGCAGGGTGTCGAGGTCGACCCAGCGCGGATCGGTGCCTGGTGCGATTGCCGGGTCGGTGAAGATCACCTTCAGGCCAAAGGCCTCGGCCACGGGCGCAACGCTTGCGCCGATGTTGCCAAAGCCGACCAGGCCCAGGGTGCGCCCTTCGAGCTCGATGCCGGTCAGTGCCAGGCGGTCCTGCGCCCAGTTGCGATTACGCGTCTGCTCGCTGGCCATGGGCAGTTTGCGGCACAGCGACAGCAGCAAAGCGAAGACATGTTCGATAACACTGCGCTGGTTGGCCCCGGGAGTGTTGGTGACCCACACGCCATGTTGCGCGGCCGCCTGGTAATCAACGTTGTCGTAGCCCGCGCCATGGCGGGCGACGATGCGCAGTTTCGGCGAGGCAGCGATCATCTCGGCGCTGACATGGCCACCACGCAGAAACACCGCGTCGACCTGGTTGTGGATTTCGTCATAGTTGACGGCGTTGGCGCCATAGCCCAGACGCACCTCGCCAAGGTCAGCAAGGCCGGCGAGCACGCGCGGGTGAATGGGGCTGGTGACGTAGATCAGAGGCATGGTCTGTACTCAGGAAAATTGATGGCGATTGGCGTCGACCGCAGCGTTGTTGCGCACGGTGCTGAGCACGATCAGGCCCAGCACGCCAGCGCCGCAGAGGATGAAAGCGGGTGCCGACTGATTGCCGCTGGCGCCGATCAGCCAGGTCGCCATGAACGGCCCGATGCCGCCGCCTATCACCGCGCCGACGCTGTGGCCGAAGGCGACACCGGTGTGGCGAACGTGGGTCGGGAAGAACTCCGGCATCACCGAGTAGGTGCCGGCCAGGCACAGCGCGTACGGCACCATGCCCAGGGCCAAGCCGGCCATGGCTAGGCTCACCTGGCCTTGCTGCATGAGCATGAAGGAGGGGATCGACAGGGTGGCGTAGCCGAGGTAGGCCAGGCGCAGAACGGCCTTGCTGCCGATGATCGAACCGAGGTGACCGGCCAGGGGAATCATCAGCGCGGCAAAACTCACCGCCACCAGGACGATCGTCGAGGCCTGACCTTTTGAGTAGCCGAGGATCGAGCTGAAGTAGGCGGCGATGAATACCGTGCCGATGTAAGTGCCGATGTTCTGCACCAGCGAGATCATCATGACCTTGGTCAGCGGGCGCATGTAATCGCGCACCAGCTCGGCGAAGGGCGCGCTTTTCGGCTCGGCGTCAACGGTCTTGTTCGACTCGAACTCAGGGCTGTCTTCAATGCCCAGGCGCATCCACAGGCCGATGATGCCCAGCGGCAAAGCCAGCAGGAACGGTACGCGCCAGCCCCAGTCGGCCATCTGCGGGTCGGTCAGCCAGGCTGCTGCCAGGCCAGCGATGGCTGCTGCCAGGCCCTTGCCGAACTGGGCGATCGAGGGCAGGAAGGAGATGTACAGCGAACGCCGATTGGCCGGTGCCCACTCGCGAATGTAGCTCGCTGCGCCACCGATTTCGCCGCCGGCGGAAAAGCCCTGAAGCATGCGCAGCGCCACCAGCAGAATCGGCGCCCACACGCCAATCTGCGCATAACCGGGCAGCAGGCCGATCAAGGTCGCGGCGACGCCCATCAAGGTGATGCTGGCAATCAGGCTGGTGCGGCGGCCCACCTTGTCACCCAGCCAGCCGAACGCGACGGCGCCGAGCGGGCGTACGAGGAACGCCGAGCCGAACACCAGAAAGGTATTGAGCAGGCCGGTGGTGGGGTCATCGGACGGAAAGAACACCAGCGCCAGCGTGGCCGCCAGATAGCCGTAGATGCTGAAGTCGTAGTACTCGACGAAGGTGCCGAACACGGCGGCGGCGGTGGCTTTCTTCGCCTTGGTCTTGCGCTCGGCGACAGGCTCGGACATGGCGACGGGCTCGGTCAACGTATTGTTGTTATTCATAGGTCACTCCAGCGTTTTGGTCACGGCCATTTTAAAAAATGGGACAGCGTCCTGTTTTGTTTTTTTTAGCATCCTCGTGCTCAGCCTGGTTGTCAACAGGCGGGCTAATTGCTTTGGCGGTGGCCTTGAGCACAGAATGAGCTCCCGTAGCAGCATGCCAAGCCTCTGAGATGCCTAACCCAAGCCCTGAACCCGCGACCAGCCACGCGGTTACCGCCACCTCCAGCCACGGTCGTTTGATCGAGGTACTGGACGCACTGGTCAGACGAGCGGAGGGTGAGCCGTGGGGTGTCAGGGAGCTGGCCAGCGAGCTCGCCGAGAGCCGCAGCACTATCAATCGGATCCTGGCGGCACTGGTCGAGCGTGACCTTGCAGCGGAAGATGGTGCGGGCAAGTATCGGGTCGGGCCACGCTTGCGGGTGCTGATGCAGGCGGTGAGTGCGCACAGCGCCGTGTGGAATGCGGCCGGGAAGCTGCTCGATGAGCTGGCCGGCGATGCCAAGCAGTCAGCCTTGCTCTCGGTGTATGCCCCGCACTGTGACGGCTACTTCGTGCTGTGTTGCGGCGAGGCAGCGGCCACCTTGGCCTTCAGGCCGCAGCTTGGCGCGATCTATCCGCTGGGTTTTGGCGATATCGGTCGAGCGTTCGCTGACCATCTGAACAGCGGCGCGCAGCCTGACCAGCAACAGCTACCGGTGCCAGTCAACAACGGGCAGGCGATGGCCGAATCCGAGTTCCCCGCAGCGGTGGCCCTGGCCACCCGGTGCTTGCCGCAAGGGTTGCTGGTGACGGTATCGCTGCACGACCTGGGCGCTGGCGGTGGCAGCAGCGCCAGTGCGGCGTTGCGCAAAGTCGAACAGGTTTTGAACCACCTCGAGGGATTGCCCGTCACCGCGCGAGCCTGTCCGCAGGTGAGGGGTTGCGACGAGGACAGCGCCACTGCGGCTCGGCTGGAGGTATTGCTGCAAATCCTCTGTGCGGTACCCGACGGCTACCCCTGCAAGGCGGGGATTGCCGCCGAGCTGCAGTGCAACAGCGCCACGGCGCGCAAGATCGTCGAGTCTGCTGCACAGGCCAGCCTGGTGTTTGCCAGCGGCCAGGCGCTATACCCTGCGGCGCGCCTGTACCAGTGGGCGGCGGTGCTCGGCGACAACCGCTTCCCTGTGGCAAAACTGTGCCGAGCGATCGTTGAGGCGTTGGTCAAGCAGACCGGCGAAACCGTGGCCTTTCTCAGCTTCGATGCGTGCTCCAGCACGGCGCAATTCATCGAAGTGGCTCAGGGTTGGAAGCCCATCCAGTACAAACTCGAAACCGGTGTCGAAGTACCGCTGTATGCCGGTGCTGCGGGCAAGGCTGTATTGGCGCACCTGGCCCCCGAGTTCGCTGACGGCCTGACCCTGAACAGATTCACCGAGGCCACCATCGTCTCGCATTCTGCGCTGCAGGCGGATTTGCTCGCCATTCGCGAACGCGGCTGGTCGCAGGGGGACGGCGAGCGAGTCCTCGGCGCCTTTGGTATCGGCGTGCCGTTCTTTGTCGACGGCCAGGTGGCAGGGTCGCTCTCGGCCACTATTCCGCAGTACCGCAAGCAGGATTGCGATGTAGCGGCATTGGTTGATCACATGAAGCTTGCAACCAGCCGCATCAGCCGGCTGCTTTCACTGGGCACTGCGCCTGCCCAAGGTGGATCGGGCCAGTAAGGCATGCCGCGGTTTGCGCTTAGCTGGCCGCGTATTTGCCGATGAACTGCGCCGCGATCATCGGCCGGCCGAAGTAAAAACCCTGGAAGGCAGCGCAGCCCATCGCTTGCAGGCAATCGAACTGGGCCTCGGTCTCAACGCCTTCGGCAACCGTCGATATGTTCAGTATCTCGGCAATTTCAATGATCTTTCTGATCAGTTCATATTTGCCCTTGTCACTCTCGATGCCGGCGATAAATGAGCGATCGATTTTCAACTCATCCAGCGGCAGTTCGCGCAGCAGGGCCAATGAAGAAAACCCCGTGCCGAAGTCATCCAGTGACCACGATATGCCGTCGCTGCGCAGATCTTCCATTTTCATCACGGTTGCCACCAGATCACTGGCAAATACCGACTCGGTTATTTCCAGGCGAAGTCGATTGGCAGGAATATTAAATCTGTGAACTATCTCTCGAACTTCTTCAACAAAGGTTGACGAGGTCAGTTGTAGCGGACTGACGTTTACCGACAACTTCCAGTGCTGTGCATCGCTGTGCTCGGACCACTCCCTGAGCTGGCGACAGGCTTGTTCCAGCACCATCAGGCCGATGTCGTGGATCAGGCCGCTTTGCTCTGCAACGGAAATGAATTCGGCGGGCGACTGAATGCCGTGTCCGGGGCGATCCCAGCGCAGCAGGGCCTCAGCGCCGATCACCCGCCCTTGCGCGCAGACTTGTGGCTGCAGGTAAGTGCACAGCTCGCGGCGGGCCAGTGCCCGTGCCAGCGCACTGTGCAGTTCGACCTTGAATTTCTGCTCATCGCGGAATATCGCCAGCACGCCCAGGGTCAGGGCCATGGCGGTGATGCTGTTCAGGGTATGCCCGAACTGGCTGATGTTCGATGGCAGCAGGTCCAGCCGGCTAAAGGTCAGCGCGCTGTTGGCGAAGAACACGACGCCGGCGAAACACATGGAAGGGAATACCCAGCGCAGGTATAGGCCGCTGCTGCGGAACAACAGGAAAGCAGCGACGCCGATAGGGATCAGGAACAGGTTGGCTGTGCGCGAAGTATCGGCAGTTGCCGAGTCGGCCAGGCTGGCAATCACAGTCGCAAAGAGCAGGCAGTGCGCCAGTGTCGGCAGCGAGCGCTGCGTCGGTTGAGTCGCCAGATACAAGCAGCCCAGGCCGGACAGCACTACCGTGAACAGCAGCACCGCGAGCAGCAGCATAGCGTGTGTCAGGTAATAAATGCCCCACAACGTGCCCTGCAGGATACAAGCGACGCCGCTGAATCGAAGGAGCAATTGGATACGTGGCCACTGCGAAGTGTCAGGGAACTTTCGAGCCATCCAGCGTTTGCTCGATTGAATTGATGAGTTTTTCACGTTGGCCAGTTCCACAGATGGAGTTGCGTGTGTTCTCGCCCTGACATTCCTTGACTTTGCCACCGGTTTACTGCAGATCAGATGGCAAGTAAGCGCAGCGAGAAGGGTTGCTGCATGCATGGTAGCAAACGTTTGCTGTGGATTGATGACGGAGTGACTTTGATGCACCTTTATTAACTTGACCAGTTGATCAAATCTTGCTGGGTGCGGGCAGTCGAGATAAGGGCTAAGCCTTTTAAGGTCTTTGCATTTTTTTAGATTTATTCTGGCGTGAGATCGCTGGGGCCGCTGCGCAGCCCAAGCGATCTCACGCCAAGCGCTAAAGGCGCTTATGGTTTTGCATCATTGAAACCATAGATCGACAGGCGCAGCCGATTATTCTGTTTATAGTCTGACTACGCGCAGCCAGAACTGTTGCGGGTGACCAGTGTCTGTATCCCAACTTGTCGGCAATCACATCTTTATTTCCGTAGCGCAGGCTCAGGCTCAGGCGCTGCAGACATCTTTAGGAATCAACGGAATGGCTGGCAGCAGTTTTTTTGCTTTGTTGGATGATATCGCGGCGTTGCTCGATGACATTGCGCTGATGAGCAAGGTCGCGGCGAAGAAGTCGGCGAGCGTGCTCAGCGATGACCTGGCGGTGAACGCCGAGCAGGTCACCGGCATGAAGGCCGATCGTGAACTGCCGGTGGTATGGGCGGTGTTCAAGGGCTCGTTGAAGAACAAGGCGATCCTGGTGCCGTGCGCCTTGATCCTCAGCGCGTTGTTGCCGGCCGCGATCAAGTGGCTGTTGATGCTGGGCGGGATCTACCTGTGCTATGAGGGCTATGAGGCAATCAAGGACAAGCTTTCGCGTGGCGGCGATGAAGCAGCCGACGCTGAACACAAGCCTGTGCCGAAAACCCCGCAAGCGCTGGCCGAGTACGAGCAGCGCAAGATCAAGGGCGCGATCAAGACCGACTTCATCCTCAGTGCCGAAATCATCGTCATCACCCTCAACGTGGTTGCCGATGCGCCTCTGTATCAGCAGATCATCACTTTGGTGGTGATCGCGCTGGCGATGACGGTCGGCGTATATGGCCTGGTCGCCGGCATCGTACGCATGGATGACGCAGGCTTTGCGCTGGCGAAGTCGAAAGCTCAGGGCGCCTGGGGCACATTCGTCAAGAAACTCGGGCGCGGCCTGGTGGCTGCGGCGCCGTTCCTGATGAAGGCGTTGTCGTGGATCGGCACGCTGGCGATGTTTCTGGTCGGCGGCACCTTCGTTGCCGAGGGTATCCAGCCGCTTGAACACCTGATCGAGGCGCTGGTTAGCGCGAGCGCGGGCTGGGGCGCGGTGGCGAAATTGGGCCTGTACGGTGTGGTTGGCGCGATCACCGGCTTTGTCGCTGCGGTGGTCGTCGGCGGTGTATCGCGGGTACGCAAACTGGCGAGCAACTGATCGAACTGGTACCGCTCCAGCAGGGTTCATCCTGACTGGAGCGGACTCATACGGCGCGCCTGATCAGATCAGAAGTGCACCTTGACCAGCAGGCTGGCGGTGTTCTGGTCGGTGGTGAAACCGTCGGAATCCTTGATCCCGTATTTGTTCTTCCAGTAGTCGTACTCGATACCCACGTACAACTGCTTCTCGCCCAGATGCATTGCCTTGCCCAGGTCGTATTTGATCTGTGGGTTGAAGTGCAGGTTGGCGTGGTAGGTGCCACGACGGTTCTGGTCGTTGTCGACTACCCAGTCCATGAAGCCGTCGATCAACACGTCCGAAGAGCCGACCGGGATGGTGTACGCCCACACCGGGGTGATCTGCCAGACGTTGTCGCCGGCGCGGCTGCCGTCGGTGGTGCGCTGGTAGAAGTTCAGCTGGAAGTAATCGAAGCCTGGGATATCCAGATCGAAGCCAGGGCCGATCAGGTACGACTCGCTGTCGCCTTCACCAAACTCGTAGGTCATCGCCAGCAGCACGTCCTTGACCGGGCCGAAGGCGATCTTCTGGTCGAGGATCTTGCCCAACGACAGGCGCGGGCTGATCTCACCGTAGTAGGTGTTGGGGCCGTTGCCGGCGTCCTTTTTACCCTGGTAGAAGATCTTGTCGACAAACACGAAGTTGTCGCCGTACTTCCAGCCATCAGCGTGCTCGAAAGTGAAGGTCTGCTGGATTTCCGGGTTGACCTTGAAGTTTTTGCCCCACAGGTAGGTCAGGCTGTTGCTTTGCCACTGCAGCAGGTCACCGGCGAAGGTGGCCCCGGAGGCCAGCAGGCTGCCGGCGAGGATCAGGCTGTTGATGGTACGCATCGCGTGTGTCGCTCCCTTGATTCGGATCTGTTGTCAGCGCTCGGTGGTGGCGCTGTTTTTGTCTTTTGAGTCAGCTTTTTTCGATTGACCACAGCTGTTTGGCAAGAGCTGCGCCAACTTATGTCGTTGGTCGCAATCTTCCTGCTCGACGTCTTGCTGAACGGCTGAAAACGGTCCTGTACGGCTGGCAACACGCAGACCAACCACCCGAATTCATTGACTGAGCGGTCAGTAAACGCGGGCAGAAATCATTCTGCCCTGAGCGAGGGGGCGCGCAGATTACTCAGTTGCGCGCTGCGCCTCAAGTGCTCCGTCCTGGAGCACGTGGAACCAAAGTTGGGCGTTCGGTCAGCTTCTCAGAAATGCACCTTGACCAGCGCACTGGCTACGCTCTGGTTGCTGTCCAGATTGCCGCGGCTGTCGATGCCGTACTTGTCCTTCCAGTAGCTGTACTCAAAGCCGACATACAGCTGCTTGGCACCGTAGTTGAGGGCTTTGCCGAGGTCGTATTTGACCTGTGGGTTGACGTGCAGGTTGGCGTGGTAGGTGCCGCGGCGGGTCTGGTCGTTGTCGACCACCCAGTCGATGTAGCCATCGATGAGTACGTCCGAGCGGCCGACCGGGATGGTGTAGGACCAGGCCGGGGTGATCTGCCAGACATTGTCACCGGGGCGGCTGCCCTCGGTGTTGCGCAAGTAGAAGTTGAGGGTGAAGTAGTTGAAGCCGGGCACCGCCAGGTCAAAGCCAGGGCCGATCAGATAGGCTTCGTTGTCGCCCTCGCCACGCTCGTAGGTCATGGCCAGCAACACGTCCTTGACCGGGCCGAAGGCAAAGCTCTGACCGGTGATCTTGCCCAGCGACAGGCGTGGGCTGAACTCGCCGTAGTAGGTGTTGGCGCCTTTGCTGGCATCGGCCTTGCCGTTGTAGAAGATCTTGTCGACGAACAGGAAGGTGTCGCCGTACTTCCATTTGTTGGCGTGCTCGAAGGTCACCGTCTGCTGGATATTCGGGTTGACCTTGAAATCCTTGCCGTACAGGTAGGTCAGGCTTTCGCCGTGCCACTGCAGCCATTCGCCGGCGTGGGCGGGGGCGGTCGCCAGCAGGCTGCTGCCGAGCAAGAGGGACGAGGTGATACGCTTCATGTCGTGATTCCCGGACTTATTGTTTTTTTTGGGGTTTTTTCGGCGCAAGGGCGCCCCGAACGGCCCATTCCGGCGGGCCGACGGTGTAGCGGTACTGCGCGAGCGTGAGAGCGTTGCAATCAACGGGGTAGCCAGCCTGGCCACCCCGTCGACTCAGTGTTGGTGGCAGGCGTTGTTGTGCGCCGCCCGGTCAGCACCACCGAGGATGTTGAACAGCACGTTGAGCACCAGGGCACAGACCGTGGCCATGGCAATCCCGCTATGGGTGATCGGTTCCATCCACTGCGGCATCTGCGCGAAGAACTCCGGCTTGACCACCGGGATCAGGCCAAAGCCGACACTCACCGCAACCAGCAACTGGTTGCGCCGGTCGGAGATGTCCGCCTCCTGGAGGATCTTGATCCCGGTGGCGGTAACCATGCCGAACATGGCAATCGACGCACCGCCAAGCACGGCCGGTGGAATCGAGGCGATCAGGTACGCCGCCTTGGGCAGCAGGCTGAGGCCGATCAGCATGGCCCCGGCCATGACCGTGACGTAGCGGCAACGCACGCCGGTCATCTGCACCAGGCCGATGTTCTGGGCGAACGAGGAGTGGGTGAAGGTATTGAAGAAACCGGCGATGAACGACGCACCGGCATCGCACAACAGACCCCGGCGCAACATGCCCGGGGTTACTTCGCGATCAGTCACCTTGCCCAGGGCGAGGAACATGCCGGTGGACTCGACGAAGATGATCACTACCACCAGGCACATCGACAGGATCGGCGCCAGGCTGAAGGTCGGCATGCCGAAGTGCAGCGGCGTGACCACTTGCAGCCATGGCGCAGCGCCCAGCCCGGACAGGTCGACCATGCCGATCGAACCAGCGACGATGTAGCCCAAGCCCATCCCAACCAGCACCGACACGTTGACCCAGAAGCCACGCATGAAGCGGTTGATCAGCAGGATCACGGCCAGCACCAGACCGGCCACCATCAGGTAGATCGGCGCGCCGAAGGTCTCCGCTTGCTGGCCGCCACCGGCCCAGTTGACCGCCACCGGGAACAACGACAAGCCGATCGACGTGATCACCGTGCCAGTGACCAGTGGCGGGAAGAAGCGCACTACCTTGGACATGAACGGTGCGATCAGCATGCCGAAGAAACCGGCGGCGATGGTCGCACCAAAGATGCCCTGCAGGCCCACGCCGGGCATGCCGGCCATGGCCACCATGCTGCCGACTGCGGCAAAGCTTGCGCCCATCATCACCGGCATGCGAATGCCGACCGGGCCGATACCGAACGATTGGATAATTGTGGCAACGCCTGCGACCAGCAGGTCAGCGTTGATCAGGAAGGCGACTTCTTCACGCGACAGGCCAGCGGCCTGGCCAATGATCAGCGGCACGGCGATCGCACCACCGTACATCAGCAGCACGTGTTGCAGACCCACCAGGATCAGCTGAAACAGGGGCAGGGGCTGTCGTGGCGGCGCAACAGGGATGTACGCCTTGGATGACTCTGACATGCAGCACCTCGAGTTTTGTTTTTATTCTCGGATCCAAGCGGTCAACCTGCAGCGCCAGGCTTTGAATAAAAGCCAGGGGTTCACGCTGCGGGTTTGCGCTCGATGCTTGCTTGTTGCGTAGTGCGCGTAGCGCAGGCGTGCCCTGCACGGGAAGTGGTCCCGGTGCAGGAGCAAGCCTGGCGATGCGTGGGGTCAGTTGACGGGGGCGCCTTTGGCGATCCAGTCACCGACCAGTTTGCGTTCTTCAACGGTCATCTGGGTGATGTTGCCCAGCGGCATGATCTGGCTGGCAACCGCTTGCGCCTGAATGCGCGCGGCCTGGGCCTGGATCTGTTGCGGGGTATCGAACATCACGCCACCTGGCGCCGTGCTGAACAGTGGGCTGGTCGGCTTGGACGAGTGGCACACAGTGCAGCGTTCTTGGATCACGTTGTGAATCGTGTCGAAGGTGTCACCCGACTGGGCTGTGGCCTGGGCCGGAGCCTGTGCAGCAGCGGCCGGTGCTTCAGCCGCCTTGGCCGCATCGGCAGCACGCTGTTCGGCAGCGGTCTTGCCGCCTACGGCCGTGGCTGGCAGCGGTTGATACTCAATCTTCGCCGCAGCCTGCTCAGGAGTAGTTGGCAAAGGTTTAGGGCCGGTGACATAGGCCAGGCAGATCATCGCCAGAGCGCCGACGGGCAGGGTCCAGGCGTATTTGTTGCTGTCGTGACGGGTGTTGAAGTAGTGACGGATCAATACCGCAGCCACTGCAATCCCGGCCAGGATCAACCAGTTGTACTGGCTGCCGTAGGTGCTCGGGAAGTGGTTGCTGATCATGATGAACAGCACCGGCAGGGTGAAGTAGTTGTTGTGCCGCGAGCGCAGCAGGCCTTTGGCCGGCAACAGCGGGTCGGGCGTCTGGTTGGCTTCGACCGCCGCGACCAGCTGGCGCTGGGCCGGCATGATGATGCGGAACACGTTACCGACCATGATGGTACCGATGATCGCACCGGTGTGCAGGTACGCACCACGACCGCTGAACACCAGGCTGAAGCCCCAGCATGCGGCGATGATCAATACGAACAGCACGCCGCCGAGCAGGGCAGGGCGCTTGCCCAATGGTGAATCGCAGAGAATGTCGTAGATGAACCAGCCGGCTACCAGCGAACCGATACCGATGGCCACGCCTTCGGCGCCGCTCAGCGAGCTGCCCGGGGCGAGCAGGTACAGGGTCGGGTTCCAGTAGAACACCACGCACAGCAAGGCGATCCCTGACATCCAGGTGAAGTAGGCTTCCCATTTGAACCAGTGCAGGTTCTCGGGCATTTTCGGCGGCGCCAGCTTGTACTTCTCCAGGTGGTAGATACCACCACCGTGGATGGCCCAGAGATCACCCGACAACCCATCGCGCGGGTTGCTGCGGTTGAGGTGGTTTTCCAGCCAGACGAAGTAGAACGATGCACCGATCCAGGCGACGCCTGTGATCATGTGAACCCAGCGAATGCTCAGGTTCAGCCATTCGTGAAGGTGTGCTTCCACAGTATGTACCTCTTGCCGATCACCAGCTTGAACGCTGCACGCGACCTTGCGCGCGATAAGCAGGCTGCGAGGGCAGCAGGTTTATCGCGACACCGAGTATTTCATGCAGGCCGTGGATGACCGACCTTTTCTTATTGGTGGGGATTGAGGATCAACATCTGTTCCTCGGTGAAGTAATGCTCATCGCAGTTGTTGCCTGAACCACTGCGATCAACCACCAGGAAATCATCCCGCTTTTCGATCGTCAGCACCGGGTGGTGCCAAACGCCGCGATGGTAATTGACGCCCTGCCTGCCGTTGCTGCGGAAGGCACGGACCAAACCTGATACAGGTGCATCGCCAACTGGCGCGACCACGATCAGAAACTGATTGCCGAGCAGCGGAATGAAAGCCTGGCTGCCCAGCGGATGGCGTTCGAGCATACGCACGGTCAACGGCATTTCCAGCGCGTCGGCGCGGAAGATACTGATGATGGCGTTGTCCTCAGGCTCGGCGGTTTCAACCGTGGCGAGCTTGTGGAAGCGCATGGTCGAGCCGTTGTTGATCATGAAGTGGTCGCTGCCGTCGGTTTCGATCACGTCACCAAAGGGGGCGAAGGCTTCTTTGCTCAGGGGCTCGATCACTAGTGTGCGCATGCTTGTTATCTCTTCTTCTATGACTGGCTAATGTGGTGGTGCGCTTGCCGGAAGGCCCTGGGTACGCTCGCGTGGCGGACTCGGGCCAGACCTTGTGGCAAGCCTTACAGCTGCAGCAGGCGGAACAGCGCGATCAGGTTGATCTGCGCCAGCGCCTCTTTGAATTCGGCATCGCCATCGTTGTGAATCCGGGTTTCGAACGCCGCCAGAATCTGGTGTCGGTTACTGCCTTTGACCGCCATGATGAACGGGAACTGGAACTTGGCCTTGTAGGCATCGTTGAGTTCGGTGAAGCGGGCGAACTCTACGGCAGTGCACTGGTGGATACCGGCGCCAGCCTGTTCATTGGTACTCGATTCGGTCAGCTCGCCCTGGACGGCGGCTTTGCCGGCCAGGTCCGGGTGAGCGTTGATCAAGGCCAACTGGTCGGCGTGGCTGGCGCTGAGCAGGATGTCGCTCATGCGCTTATGCAGGGCTTCGATCTGGTCCAGCTCGGCCAGTTGACCGAGGTCGTAGGCCTTCTCGGCCACCCACGGCGAGTGCTCGTAGATGTCGGCAAAGGCGCTGACGAACGCGTCACGGCTCAGGGTCGAAGGAGTCAGGGTCTTGAAGGCGGTCATCAGGCGTTCTCGCTCTGGTACGGGTGGGTGGTGTGCCAGTGGCGGGCGATGTCCACGCGACGGGCAAACCAGACCTGGTCATGGCTCTTGGCGTATTCGACGAAGCGCTTCAGCGCTGCCAGCCGCGCCGGGCGACCGACCAAGCGGCAGTGCAGGCCGATCGAGAGCATCTTCGGCGCTTCGGCGCCTTCTTCGTAGAGCACATCAAAGGCGTCCTTGAGGTACTGGAAGAACTGCTCGCCACAGTTGAAGCCCTGCACCTGGGTGAAGCGCATGTCGTTGGTGTCGAGGGTGTACGGGATCACCAGATGCGGCTTGCCGGTCGGGTTGTTCGGCTCCCAGTAGGGCAGGTCGTCGTCGTAGGTGTCGCTGTCGTAGAGGAAACCGCCTTCTTCCATCACCAGGCGACGGGTATTGGCGCCGGTACGACCGGTGTACCAGCCCAGTGGGCGCTCGCCGGTCAGCTCGGTGAGGATGCGGATGGCTTCGAGCATGTGCTCGCGCTCCTGCGCCTCGTCCATGTTCTGGTAGTCGATCCAGCGGTAGCCGTGGCTGCAGATCTCATGGCCAGCTTCGGCCATGGCGCGGATCACATCCGGATGGCGCTGCGCGGCCATGGCCACGGCGAAGATGGTCAGCGGTACGCCGGTGTCCTTGAACAGCTTGAGCAGGCGCCAGACGCCGGCGCGGCTGCCGTACTCGTACAGCGACTCCATGCTCATGTTGCGTTGGCCCTGCAGGGGCTGGGCGGCAACCATTTCAGACAGGAAGGCTTCGGACTCTTTGTCGCCGTGGAGGATGTTGCGCTCGCCACCTTCCTCATAGTTGAGTACGAACGACAAGGCGATGCGGGCGTTGCCCGGCCAGTGCGGGTGAGGTGGGTTGTTGCCGTAACCGATCAGGTCGCGAGGGTAGTCAGCGCTCACTGCAGTCTTCCTTCTTGTACGTTGTGCGAGGGGTGGTGGACCCGCGTCGGGTTGTCGCACTCACCGGATGGGCTGATTGTATACAACTTCTGAAATCTTTTGTAAGCCTGTTTTTCCGCATTTCTGCCCTTTTGTCGCGTGAGAATGCTGTGCAAGAAACTTGCCTGATTGGTCAGCTAATGACCTGAGCTTGTGTATACAGCCTATATCTAGCGATACATAGCAGGTTTTCGCGAGCGTGTGGGGGAGTGGCGCTGAAGGGTCTAAAAAATTGTGTACAATTTATTGATAAAGTGTCTTAATGAGCTCATTCCCGCACACGGCAGGCCCTCTTACGGTGCTTGCTGGGTATTTTCTGCCCACGAACTGAACAAGAGGCGACACGCACATGGGACGTCTGACCACTCACGTACTGGACGCTGCGCATGGCTGCCCGGGCAGCTCGATCAAGGTCGAGCTGTACCGTGTCGAAGGCCAGCAGCTGGAATTGGTTAATACCGCGCTGACCAACAGCGATGGCCGCGTCGATGCGCCGTTGCTGCAGGGTGACGATTACCGCACCGGCGTATACCAGTTGCAGTTCAGTGCCGGGGATTACTATCGAGCTCGGGGCGTGGCTTTGCCAGAAGCGGCGTTCCTGGATGTTGTGGTGCTGCGCTTTGGGGTCGACGAGAAGCAGGAGCACTACCACGTGCCGCTGCTGATCTCGCCTTACAGCTACTCGACCTATCGTGGAAGCTAGTTGGTCGCTAGAAGAATCTTCGTAGGTCCTTGGCCCGCTCTCACACTGGCGGGCTTTTTTTCGTCTGGAGATTGGTGCTTCTGAGGTCTTGTGGCCATCGCCGGTCTTTGTTCAGGTGTGTTTTCGCACGGCCTCGTTGTTCTGCATCAGTACTCGGCCAGTCGCATAGCCGGACTTGTCCTCGGCGCCAGCAATAATGGCGCCCATGACATTGAATGTGACCCCGACGATGCGTGGAGCCCCTGTCTCAGTGGTCCTCCATGCGTCTGCGGCCTTGAGGTGAGCTGACGTGTTCGAGAGCTGACCGCTGAGATTTTGCGTGGCTATATCGCGGTATATACCCGCGTGCTCAACGGTCAGCGTGGCGTCGTTGTGACTCACCAGGTTTTTGTTGACCGTGACCAGCTTTTGCGTAAAGGGTGTGCTGGCCACTTGCTTATTGGCAAGTTCACTGATTACTACCCTTCCCAACTTTGGTGAGCCCTGCGAGGTTGGGTTCGCGACGAGTGCTTTGCTCGCCAGGTCTACTGACTTTTTTGCAACCTGAATTTTCGGTTGGACGTGTTTTCTCATGAACATAAGCGCCCAAGGGGTTTTCCCAGTGGGGTCCGTAAGGTTTATCGGGTCATTCAGGCAGTAGGCATAGGCATTCAACCCACCGCTGCCGAACGGACTCAGGCTGTCCGGGCTGAGGAATTTCCTGAGCGACGGGCTGTAGGCGCGATGACCGTTGCCGAGCAGGTAGTAGCCGGTTACCGGTTCGCGCTTTTGTCCGGTGAACGACAGCAGGCTGGCGTCCGCCTCCAGGGGGTGGTGGCCATAGGCGGCGTAGGCGATGCTCGCGCTGCTGGCGGCGCCCTGCAGCCGCACAATCGATCCTTGCTGATCGACGCCGAGCGGACGGGTGGCCGTGGTGTTGTCCAGCTGCGCCAAGGCTGACTGGCCATGGCGCAGCAGCGTGACGCATCGCTCCCCTTGAAGCTCGGTCGCCAGGGATGACGCTTGGTAGAAGCGCAGCGCCGGGGGCAAAACGGAGGGTGGGGTGGTGTTGGGGAGCATGTTCGGGTCTCGGCATGGAGAAGATGAGACCCGAGTCTAACGTGGGGTTTTTCTGCAGTGAACTGTCAAAAATGACAGGCCACTGCAAGAGGCCCTAGAGGAATACGAACTTGGCGATGAAGATCACGCAGAGTACCCAAAGGCTGGGCGAAATCTCCTTGTACTTGCCCGTCCCGGCCTTGAGCACCACGTAGCTGATGAAGCCCAGGGCAATGCCGTCCGCCACCGAGAAGGTCAACGGCATCATGATCACCGTGACGATCGCCGGAATGCTGTCGGTGGCTTCGTCCCAGTTGATATGGGCCATGCTGCCCATCATCAGCATCGCCACGTAGATCAGCGCGCCAGCGGTGGCGTAGGCGGGGATCATCCCTGCCAGCGGGGCGAAGAACATCGCCGCGACGAACAGTGCCCCGACCACCACGGCGGTCAGCCCGGTACGGCCACCTGCGGCCACTCCCGCAGCGCTCTCGACATAGCTGGTGACCGGCGGCACGCCAACGGCGGCGCCGAACACGCTCGAGGCGCTGTCGGCCTTCAGCGCCCGTGACAGGTTTTCGATCTTGCCGTCCGGCGCCACCAGGTTGGCGCGCTGGGCAACCCCCATCAAGGTCCCGGCGGTGTCGAACATGTGCACGAAGAGAAACGCCAGCACCACGCTGATCATGCTCACGTTAAACACGCCGGCGACGTCCATGGCCATCCAGGTCGGCGCCAGACTCGGCGGCAGCGAGAACACCCCGCCGTACTGCACCAGGCCCAAGCCCCAGCCGGCCAGTGTAACGCTGATGATGGCGATCAGGATCGCACCGAACACTCGGTGATAGCTGAGCACCGCGATCATCAGGAAGCACACCGCCGCCAACAGCGGCCCGGCCTCGTGCAGCGAGCCGAGCTTGATCAGGGTCGCCGGGCTGTCGACGACGATGCCCGCAGTCTTCAGGCCGATCAGCCCGAGAAACAATCCGACGCCGGCCCCCATGGCATGGCGCAGGCTCAGCGGAATGCTGTTGAGCAGCCATTCGCGAACCCGCGACAAGGTCAGGAACATGAACAGCACCCCGGAGACGAACACGGCGCCCAGCGCCGCCTCCCAGGTGTAGCCCATGGTGCCGACCACGGTGTAGGTGAAGAAGGCGTTGAGCCCCATGCCCGGCGCCAGGCCAACCGGCCAGTTGGCGTAAAGCCCCATCAGCAGGCAGCCGAGCGCGGCCGAGATGCAGGTGGCGACGAATGCCGCACCATGATCGATGCCGGCGTCAGCCATGATGTTGGGGTTGACGAAGATGATGTAGGCCATGGTGATGAAGGTGGTCACCCCTGCGATCATTTCGGTCTTGACGGTGGTGCCATGTCGCTTGAGTTTGAAAATCCGTTCCAGCCAGCTCGTTTCGACCGGCGGGGTGAGATCCAGCGTAGGGGCGTCGGATTTGCGGGTGTCCACAGCGAGTACTCCTCAAGTCTTTCTTGTTGTTCGGAACCAGTGTCCTGCGCTATGCACTTGGTGATTCCGCGAGGGTGAGGCAGACGTCTGACCGTTTTTGTTGACTCATAGGTCAAGAAGTTGCTCGCTGGATTATGCGTTTGTGTACAAATAATGCAAATAATGTTTTATCTTTCCTGGGTGCAATCTTGTAAATAGTGGCTATATGCCGAAATGGCCACCTGCAGAAACGGGTCAGCCTGTGTACAATGGGCCAGTACCTTTCTTCTTATTCCAACCAGGGCTTGCCAGCCACCCTCTGACAGGCAGTACAGTCAAGGTCCGATTGGCGGATTCCCATGCTCGAGTGCCCATGAACGAACAGCTGCAGCCTCTCAAGAAACCTGTACGCACCGGCAAGGCCGGGCGCAGTGGTACCCAGGACGACATCGTCTACGCGCATATTTTCGAGGCGATCCTCGAGCAGCGGCTGGCGCCGGGCACCAAGTTGAGCGAGGAAGCGCTGGGCGAGATCTTTGGCGTCAGCCGCACCATCATTCGTCGCGCGTTGTCGCGTCTGGCTCATGAGAGCGTGGTGTTGCTGCGGCCCAATCGCGGTGCCGTGGTTGCCAGCCCTACGGTTGAAGAGGCGCGCCAGGTGTTCTTTTCGCGACGGATGGTTGAGCGGGCGATTACCGAGCTGGCGGTGCAGCATGCTACGGCTGAGCAGCTGAACGAGCTGCGGCAGATGGTGCGTGACGAGCGTGACAGCTTTTCGCGGGGTGATCGTGGGGCCGGGATTCGGCTTTCCGGGGAGTTTCACCTGAAGCTGGCCGAGGCTGCTGGGAATGCACCTTTGGTGAGTTTCCAGCGTAGTCTGGTGTCGCAGACATCGCTGATCATTGCTCAGTATGAGAGCGGGAACCGGTCGCACTGTTCATATGATGAGCATATGCAGCTGATCGATGCGATCGAGGCGAGGGATGCGGGGCAGGCGGTTAGCTTGATGATGCATCACATGGATCATATCGACAGCAAGCTGAACCTCGATGAGGAGAGTGCTTCGGACGATCTGCATGCGGTGTTTTCGCACTTGTTGCAGAAGAAGCCTGCTCGGGTTACTTCGGCTAAAGGTTGATTGGTTGATTGGTTGTTGGATTGGGGGCTTATCCATTCTTTGTGGTGGTTGATCGGGCCCCTTTCGCCCTTACGGCGAGTCACTTTTTTGGCAAACGCCCCAAAAAAGTAACCAAAAAAATGCTTGGCTCCACATCCGGCCCCTGCGCTGCGCTGCGGGGTTCCCTCGCTCCGGCCTTGCTCCCGGGCCGACCGCGCTGTACGGGCCATCCTGGCCCGCAGCGCTTGCCGGGCATCCATGCCCGTCACCTCCCTTCGCAAGACCTGCGCTCGGCCTCCTGAGTCGCCGGTGGATCAACATCAAGAGCACGCCTCGCTGCGCTGGCGCAGATCAACAGCGGTGCCGCTTTGCGGCCCTTTCGCGACACAAGGCCGCTCCTACAGGCACCGCGCTCGGCGTGGTGTACTCGGTCGGTGTAGGAGCGGCCTTGTGTCGCGAAAGGGCTGCAAAGCAGCCCCAGCAATCCAAAGCCAAACCATCACCCCGAAGTCCACGACAATCGCGCTCTGCGCCAGCGTAGCGAGGCGTGCTTGTGATCTTGATCTTGCTGTTGATCTTGATCTACCAGCGACCTCAGGAGGCCGAACGCAGGCATTGCGAAGGGAGGTGCCGGCCCAGGATGGCCGGCAAGCGCTGCGGCCCAGGATGGGCCGTTCAGCGTGGTCCTCCCGGGAGCAATGCCGGAGTGAGGGAACCCCGGAGCGCAGCGCAGGGGCCGTATGTGGGAGCAACGGCTTTTGGTTCCTTTTGGCCACGACCAAAAGGGACTCGCCGTAAGGGCGAAAGGGGCCAGAAAGTCCGATAAATCAGATGGATAAGCCCACAACCCATCTCGTGAACAACCCGCTACCGCTGATGCACACACCGCCCAGCCGCATACGTCTCCAACACCGTCCGATCATCCCCCAGCGTCGTCAGCACAAACAACGTTTCCTCGATCCCCCCCGACTGCTGCAGGCGATACTCAAGCAACGGCGTAGCCTTATAATCGAGGACCACGAAGTCCGCATCATTACCCGGACGCAAACTTCCCACCCGATCCTCCAGCCGCAAAGCCCGAGCCCCACCCAGCGTCGCCAGGTACAACGACTTGAACGGGTGCAAGCGCGCGCCCTGCAACTGCATCACCTTGTAAGCCTCATTCAAGGTATGCAGCAGCGAAAAACTGGTCCCCGCGCCAACATCCGTGCCCAGCCCGACATTGACCTTGAACTTCTCAGCTTGCGGCAAGTTAAACAAGCCACTGCCCAGGAACAGGTTCGAGGTCGGGCAGAACGCCACCGCCGAGCCCGTCTCCGAAAGCCGCTGACACTCTTCATCACACAGATGCACGCCATGGGCAAACACCGACCGCTCCCCCAGCAGCTCGAAGTGATCGTAGACGTCCAGGTAACCCTTCTGCTCCGGGAACAAGCCCTTGACCCAGTCGATCTCCTGCAGGTTCTCGGACAGGTGCGTATGCATGTACACCCCCGGATGCTCCTTCAGTAACTGGCCGGCCATCGCCAATTGCTCGGGCGTGCTGGTCGGGGCAAAGCGCGGCGTCACCGCATAGTGCAGCCGGCCCTTGCCATGCCAGCGCTGAATCAGCGCCTTGCTCTCGGTGTAGGACGACTCCGCCGTGTCGGTCAGATAATCCGGCGCGTTGCGGTCCATCATCACCTTGCCGGCGATCAGGCGCAGGTCCAGCCGCTCGGCCTCTTCGAACAGCGCGTTGACCGACTCCGGATGCACACTGCCGAACACCAGCGCGGTGGTGGTGCCGTTGCGCAGCAGCTCCTGCAGGAAGATCTTCGCGACCTTGTCGGCATGCGCCTTATCGGCAAACTGCTTTTCGCAGGGGAAGGTGTAGGTGTTCAGCCAGTCCAGCAACTGCTCGCCATAGGAGCCGATCATGCCGGTCTGCGGGAAGTGGATATGGGTGTCGATAAAGCCCGGGGTGATCAGGGCATCCTGGTAATGCACCACGTCGATGTCGGCATCCAGCGTCGGCAACAGGTCGCTGGCGTGACCAAGGGCGCTGATGCGGCCTTCGTCGACCACCAGCAGGCCGTCCGGGTAGTACTCGCAGGATGCCTCCAGGCCGACTTCGGCGGGGTCGCCAACGCTGTGCAGAATGGCGGATCGGTAAGCTTTGCGGGTTGCGCTCATAACACTCTCGTCAATTGGCGTGGCTGCGGCGGGACGGCGGCAGCAACTGAGCAATGGGGCCGGCATTGACCGCAGCATCGTGCTGGCCAAAACAGGCGTTGTAGGTGGCGATGATTTCGCCGGCAATCGACACGGCGATCTCGATCGGCAATTTGCCTTTGACCTCGGCCAGGCCCATCGGGCAACGCATGCGTGCTAGCACCGCATCGTCATAGCCGCGATCACGCAGGCGATGCTCGAACTTGGCCCGTTTGGTCTTCGAGCCGATGAGGCCGAACCAGGTGAAGTCGTTGCGCTTGAGGATCGCCGCGGTCAGCTCGAGATCGAGCTGGTGGTTGTGGGTCATGACGATGCAGTAACTGCCTGGCGGCAGCGCAGCCACTTCGTCGACCGGCTCCTCGCTGATGATGCGGCTCACGCCGGTGGGGATCAGCTCCGGAAATTCTTGCTCGCGCGAGTCGATCCAGCGCACCCGGCAGGGCAGGGCAGCCAGCAAGGGTACCAGAGCCCGGCCGACGTGGCCTGCACCGAACACGGCGATCTCGGCCTGCACCGCCGCCATTGGCTCGAACAGCAGCACGGTAACGCCGCCGCAGCATTGGCCAAGGCTCGCGCCGAGGCTGAAGCGCTCCAGATGCGGGGTGCTGCGCTGCTCGTCGAGCATCTGCCGGGCGATGTGCAGGGCCTTGTACTCAAGGTGGCCACCGCCGATGGTGTCGAACAGCTGGCGGGCGCTGACGACCATCTTCGAGCCGGCATTGCGCGGCGTCGAGCCGCGCTCTTCGATGATGGTCACCAGCACGCAGGGTTCACCGCGAGCTTGCAGGTCGGCGAGGGCGTTGATCCATTGGTGCATGATACAAAACCTCAGTTGGCTTCAACTCAGCCCCGCGCAGCACAGCGCTGCGCGGGGCTGCCTGCGGTCACGATGTGACAGGTTCCACGTGCTGTTCAGCAGGCTGCTGCACGGCCAGGGTCTGGCGCATCTGCTCGCAGCCCCACAGGACCCGCTCAGGCGTGGCCGGCGCGTCGATGTTGGGTTGCGCGCGGTAGTCGGCGATGCTGGCGACGGCGTCCTTGATCGCGCACCAGGCAGCGATACCGAGCATGAACGGCGGCTCGCCGACAGCCTTGGAATGGAACACGGTGTCTTCCGGGTTCTTGCGGTTCTCGACCAGCTTGACCCGCAGGTCCAGCGGCATGTCGGCCACGGCCGGGATCTTGTAGCTGGCCGGGCCGTTGGTAACCAGCTTGCCCTTGGCGTTCCACACCAACTCTTCGGTGGTCAGCCAGCCCATGCCCTGAATGAAGCCGCCTTCGACCTGACCGATGTCGATGGCCGGGTTCAGCGAGTCGCCGACGTCATGCAGGATATCGGCACGCAGCATCTTGTACTCGCCGGTCAGGGTATCGACGATGACCTCGACGCAGGCTGCGCCGAAGGCGAAGTAGTAGAACGGCCGGCCGCGCGCCTGCGAGCGGTCGTAGAAGATCTTCGGCGTGCGGTAGAAGCCGGTAGTCGACAGCGACACCTGGGCAAAATAGGCCTGCTGCACCAGCGTCTCGAAGCTGATCAGTTCCTCACGCACGCGCACATGGCCGTTGCGCAATTCAACGTCTTCCTCGGTGACATTCCAGTGCCGGGCGGCAAACTCGACCAGGCGCTTCTTGAGGATCTCGGCCGCGTTCTGCGCCGCCTTGCCGTTCAGGTCGGCGCCACTGGATGCAGCGGTCGGTGAGGTATTGGGGACCTTGTCGGTATTGGTCGCCGTGATCTGAATGCGGTCGATCTCGACCTGGAACACCTGCGCAACCACCTGTGCAACCTTGGTGTTCAAACCCTGGCCCATCTCGGTGCCGCCATGGTTGAGGTGGATGCTGCCGTCGGTGTAGATGTGGATCAGTGCACCGGCCTGGTTGAGGAAGGTGGCGGTGAATGAGATGCCGAACTTGACCGGGGTCAGCGCCAGGCCTTTTTTCAATACCGGGCTGTGCTCGTTGAAGTGGCGGATCGACTTGCGCCGCTCGGCGTAGTCGCTGCTGGCCTCCAGTTCGGCGGTCATTTCCTCGATCAGGTTGTGTTCGACGGTCTGGTAGTAATGGGTGACGTTGCGCTCGGTCTTGCCGTAGTAGTTGGCCTTGCGCACATCCAGCGGGTCACGGCCGAGCTGACGGGCAATGTGGTCCATCACCTGCTCGATGGCGACCATGCCCTGCGGCCCGCCGAAACCGCGGTAGGCGGTGTTGGAGGCGGTGTTGGTCTTGCAACGGTGGCCGTTGACGGTGGCGTCGCCGAGGTAATAGGCGTTGTCCGAGTGGAACATGGCGCGGTCGACGATCGAGCCGGACAGGTCAGGCGAGTAGCCGCAGTTGCCGGCGAGGTCGAACTGGATGCCGTGCAGGCGGCCGTCGTCATCGAAGCCGACGTCGTACTCGACGTAGAACGGATGGCGCTTGCCGGTCATGGTCATGTCTTCGACCCGTGGCAGGCGCATCTTGGTCGGCTGGCCGGTCAGCCGCGCGATCACCGCGCACAGGCATGCCGGGCTGGCGGCCTGGGTTTCCTTGCCGCCGAAACCGCCACCCATGCGGCGCATGTCGAGGACGATCTTGTTCATCGGCACATCGAGCACTTCGGCGACCAATTTTTGCACTTCGGTCGGGTTCTGCGTCGAGCAGTACACGATCATGCCGCCGTCTTCGGTCGGCATCACCGAGGAGATTTGCGTTTCCAGGTAGAAGTGCTCCTGGCCACCGATATGCAAGGTCCCCTGCAAGCGGTGCGGGGCGCTGGCCAGGGCGGCAACCGAATCACCGCGCTGATGGGTATGGCTGTCGAGCACGAAGTGCTTGTCGCGCAGCGCCTGGACCACATCCAGCACCGGTTCGAGGTCTTCGTATTCGATGATCGCCGCCATCGCCGCACGGCGAGCGGTTTCCAGGTCGCGGGCAGCTACCGCCAGCACCGGTTGGCCGAAGAACTCGACCTTGTCGATCGCCAGCAATGGGTCGCCGGCGACCACCGGGCCGATATCCTTGAGGCCGGGGATGTCTTCATGGGTGATGGCGATGCGTACGCCTTCGAAGGCGTAGCACGGCGCGGTATCGATACTCAGGATGCGCGCGTGGGCGCGGTCAGCTGTGCGCGCATACACATGCAACTGATTGGGGAATTCGAGGCGGTCATCGATATACACCGCTTCGCCGCTGACGTGTTTGTCGGCGCTGTCGTGCTTGACGCTGCGGCCGACACCGGTGGTCAGGTCCTGGCGGAACATTTCGGCCATCTCGGCCTGGCTCTTGACGGCATGATGATTAGACATAGTCGGTCACCCGGGTTTCGATGTGCGGCGATTGCAGTTCGATGAAGTACTTGCGCAGCAGGTTCTGTGCGGTCAGCAGGCGGTATTCCTTGCTCGCGCGGAAGTCCGAGAGCGGGCTGAAGTCTTCGCCCAGCGCCTGGCAGGCACGTTCAAGGGTGGCCTGGTTCCACGGCTTGCCGCGCAGCGCGGCTTCACAGGCACGGGCGCGTTTGGGAATCGCTGCCATCCCGCCAAAGGCAATGCGCACGCCGCTGACCACACCGTTTTCGATGCTCAGGTTGAACGCTGCACAAACTGCCGAGATGTCGTCGTCCAGTCGCTTGGAGACCTTGTAGGCGCGGAACGTCCAGTCGTTGCTGGCCCGCGGCACGATGATCTTCTCGATGAACTCGCTGTCCTGGCGGGCCGTGATGCGGTAGTCGATGAAGTAGTCTTCCAGTGGCAGCACGCGCTGGCGCTGGCCCTGGCGCAGTACCACCTGGGCATCCAGGGCAATCAGCAGCGGCGGCGAATCACCGATGGGCGAGGCATTGCCGATGTTGCCGCCGAGGGTGCCCTGGTTGCGAATCTGCAATGACGCAAAGCGGTGCAGCAGGGCGCCAAAATCGGCGTACTCATCGCTGAGCGCGCCGTAGCAGTCGGTCAGCGGCGTCGCTGCGCCGATCTCCAGATGAGTGGCGGTCTTGTCGATGCGCTTGAGTTCGGCGACGTTGCCGACATAGATCATCACCGGCAAGTTCTTGTGGAACTGGGTCACTTCCAGCGCCAGGTCGGTGCCGCCGGCAAGCAGGCGCGCTTCTGGGTGCGAGCTGTACAGGTCGGCCAGGTCGGCAACGGTCAGCGGCACCAGACAGCGCTTGTCGCCGCTGTTCAGTTCGCCGGTTTCGGACGGGGCGATGGCCTTGAGGCGGGCGATAGTCTGCGCTTGCTGCGCATCGAACTGATCGCGGCACGGTGTGGCGCAGCTTTGTTCGGCAGCGGCGAGGATCGGCCGGTAGCCGGTGCAACGGCACAGGTTGCCGGCGAGGGCTTCCTGGGCCTGCTGGGTGTCGGCGCCGTTGCTGTTCTTCTGCAAGGCAAACAGCGACATGACAAAGCCGGGAGTGCAGAAGCCGCATTGCGAGCCGTGGCAGTCGGCCATGGCTTTTTGCACACTGTGCAGTTCGCCCTGATGCTTGAGGCCTTCGACGCTGATCAATTGTTTGCCGTGCAACGACGAAACGAAGGTCAGGCACGAGTTGAGGCTGCGGTAGCGCAGGCTCTGGCCGTCTTCTTCGAGCTCGCCGACCACCACTGTACAGGCGCCGCAGTCGCCACTGGCGCAGCCTTCCTTGGTGCCGGATTTGCCAAGGTGTTCGCGCAGGTACTGCAGCACGGTCATGTTCGGGTCCAGGGCGTGCTCATTACGCAGCTCCTGGTTTACGAGAAACTGGATCACGGGGAAGGCCTCGCAATGGTTTTATTGTTGTTCCGGCGGACTCTAAGCAGGCTTGATCGCCGGGTCAATGATTTTCTGACTCAGGGGTCAAGAAATCACGCGCAGTGAGTCCGAACCGAACAGTGTGTCTTTTGTTAAGCATAGATCGCGCCTGATTCCCACGGCCGCCTGCAACGAATAAAGCGCAGCGCCCCTCTGCGCGACTGCCAGGCAAGTGCGCTACAATCCGCCGCTTGTGCCCAGTTCAATGATTTTGAAGGAAAACCATGACGTTCAAGGCGCCGGACAGTCTCTCCGAGCAGATTGCCCACCATCTGGCCGAGCGGATCATCCGCGGCGAGCTTGCCCCGGGTGAGCGCATCCAGGAGCAAAAGGTCACTCAGGCCCTGAACGTTAGCCGCGGCTCGGTACGCGAGGCGCTGTTGATCCTTGAACGTCGCCATCTGGTGGCGATCCTGCCGCGGCGGGGCGCCCACGTGACCCGTCTTGACGAGCGCAGTGTGCGCAGCCTGTGTGCGCTGATGGGCGAGTTCTACATTCTGCTCGGCAACGCCGTTGCCCAGAAATGGCGCACCGATGCCGACCTGATGCCGTTTCTGGGCATTCAGCAGCGCTTGCAACAGGCCTACGCCGCCACCGACATCAAGACCTTCGTCGCCGAGAGTTTTGCAGTGATGCGCGCTGCGTATCCGTTCGCCGACAACCCGTACCTGCAGGAAACCGTCGAGAACCTGCAGCCCGCCATGAGCCGCGCCTATTACCTCGCGCTGGATCAACGCCAGGCGAATATGCTCGACTACCTCGACCTGTTCGATCGCCTGCTCCAAGCCGTGGTTGCGCGCGACATTGCACGTATTCGCGAAGTGCTGGTTGCTTACTGCCAGCGCAGCTGCGAGCTGGTGCTGGCTGCGTTGGCACGGGTCTGATCGATGCGCTTGAAGTGCATTCGCCTGGCCGGGTTCAAGTCGTTCGTCGACCCGACCACGGTCAACTTCCCCAGCAACATGGCCGCCGTGGTCGGGCCCAATGGCTGTGGCAAGTCCAACATCATCGACGCGGTGCGCTGGGTGATGGGCGAAAGCTCGGCTAAAAACCTGCGCGGCGAGTCGATGACCGACGTCATCTTCAATGGCTCGACCAGCCGCAAGCCGGTCAGCCAGGCCAGTATCGAACTGGTGTTCGACAACAGCGACAACACCCTGGTCGGCGAGTACGCCGCCTATGCCGAGATCTCGATCCGGCGCAAAGTGACCCGCGACGCGCAGAATACCTACTACCTCAACGGCACCAAATGCCGTCGCCGCGACATTACCGATATCTTCCTCGGAACCGGGCTGGGCCCGCGCAGCTACTCGATCATCGAGCAGGGCATGATCTCCAAGCTGATCGAGGCCAAGCCAGAAGAGCTACGTAACTTCATCGAAGAAGCCGCCGGCATCTCCAAGTACAAGGAGCGCCGCCGCGAGACCGAAACCCGAATTCGGCGCACCCAGGAAAACCTCGCCCGCCTGACCGACCTGCGCGATGAGCTCGGGCGCCAGCTCGAGCGTTTGCATCGCCAGGCTCAGGCCGCAGAAAAGTATCGCGAGTACAAAGCTGAAGAGCGTCTGCTCAAGGCGCGCTTGTCGGCCCTGCGCTGGCGTGAGCTGGACCAGAAGGTGCAGCAGCGCGGCGCCGTCATCGGCGATCAGGAAGTAGCCTTCGAGGCGCTGGTGGCCGAGCAGCGCAATGCCGATGCCAGCATCGAGCGCCTGCGCGACGGCCACCATGAATTGTCCGAACGCTTCAATCAGGTCCAGGGCCGCTTCTATTCGGTGGCCGGTGACATTGCCCGGGTCGAGCAGAGCATTCAGCACGGCCAGCAGCGCCTGCGCCAGTTGCAGGATGATCTCAAGGAAGCCGAGCGCACACGGCTGGAAACCGAGTCGCACCTGGGCCATGACCGCACCCTGCTGGCGACCCTCGGCGAAGAGCTGGAGCAGCTTGAGCCTGAGCAGGAGATGACCCTCGCGGCAGCCGAAGAAGCGGCTGCCGTGCTCGAAGAAGCCGAGTTGGGCATGCACGGCTGGCAGGAGCAGTGGGACAGTTTCAATATCCGCTCAGCGGAGCCGCGGCGCCAGGCCGAAGTCCAGCAGTCGCGCTTGCAGCAGCTGGAAACCAGCCTCGAGCGCTTGGCTGAACGCCAGCGCAAGCTGGCTGACGAGCGTGATCAGCTCAGCGCCGACCCGCAGGACGCAGCCATGCTCGAGTTGACCGAGCAGGTCGCCAGCAGTGAGCTGCTGCTGGAAGAACTGCAGCTCAGCGAGCAGGACGTGCTCGAACGCCTCGAAGCTGTGCGTGAGCAACTGCAGCAGCTCAACCAGAGCCATCAGCAGTTGCAGGGCGAGCAACAGCGTCTGGGCGGCCGGCTGGCGTCGCTGGAGGCGTTGCAGCAAGCCGCCCTGGAGCCGTCTGCCGGTGCTGGCGAGTGGCTGCGCGAGCAAGGTTTGCAACAGCGTCCGCGCCTCGCCGAGGGTTTGCGCGTCGAGGCAGGTTGGGAGCTGGCCGTCGAGACGGTGCTGGGTGCTGACTTGCAGGCAGTGCTGGTCGACGACTTCAGCCAGCTTGACTTTGCCACGCTGGAACAAGGTGATTTGCGCCTGTTGCTGGCGGCCGGCGAGGGCGCTCGGGTGCCCGGCAGCTTGCTCGACAAGGTCGAAGGGCGCACCGACCTCAGCCCTTGGCTGGGCCAGGTGCGTCCGGTCGAGACCCTTGAGCAGGCGCTGAGCCAGCGCCCAAGTCTGCTGGCTGGCGAAAGCCTGGTCAGCCGCGATGGCTACTGGGTGGGCCGGCATTTCCTGCGCATCAGCCGCGGCAGCGAAGCGCAAGGCGGCGTGCTCGCCCGCGCGCAGGAGATCGAACAGCTAGCCGAGCAGCAACTGCAGCAACAGGAGCAGTTGGACCAGTTCGAGCAGCGCCTGCACAGCCAGCGCGAGCAACAGCGTGACCTTGAAGAGCAGCGCGAACAACTGCGCCGCCGTAGCCAGGACGAAAACCGTCAGCACGGGGAGCTCAAGGCGCGTTTGTCTGCCGGTCTCGCCCGCGCCGAGCAGCTTGAGCTGCGTCGCCGCCGCCTTGAAGAAGAATTAAGCGAGCTCGGTGAGCAGCGCGCCATCGAGCACGAACAGCTCGGCGAGGCGCGGCTGATCCTGCAAGAGGCCCTTGACCTGATGGCCGAGGACACCGAGCAGCGCGAACAATTGCTGGCCCGCCGCGACACCCTGCGCGAAGGCCTCGACCGCATCCGCCAGGAAGCCCGCCAGCACAAGGACCACGCCCACCAGTTGGCCGTGCGCCTGGGCTCGCTGCGCGCCCAGCATGATTCCACCCGGCAGGCGCTGGAGCGGCTGGAGCAGCAAGCCGAGCGCCTGAGCGAGCGCCAGGAGCAGTTGAGCCTGAATCTGGAAGAGGGCGAAGCGCCGCAGGAAGAGCTGCGCCTGAAACTTGAAGAGCTGCTCGAACGGCGCATGAGCGTCGATGAAGAAATGCGCCTGGCCCGGCTGCACATGGACGACGCCGACCGCGAACTGCGCGACGCCGAAAAACGCCGCACCCAGGCCGAGCAGCAGTCGCTTTTGCTGCGCGGTCAGCTGGAGCAGTCACGGCTTGAATCGCAAGGCCTGAACCTGCGTCGCAGCACCTTGCAGGAACAACTGCTGGCCGACGGTTTTGACCTGCAAGGCGTGCTTGCCACGCTCGATCCCGAGGCCAGCGAAGCGACCACCGAACAGCAGCTCGAACAAATCGAAGGGCGTATTCAGCGCCTGGGTGCGATCAACCTGGCAGCCATCGAAGAGTACGAGCAGCAGTCCGAGCGCAAACGCTACCTGGATGCGCAGGACGCCGACCTGGTCGAAGCGCTCGAGACCCTGGAAAACGTCATCCGCAAGATCGACAAGGAAACCCGCACCCGCTTCAAGGATACCTTTGATCAGATAAATGCCGGTTTGCAGGCACTTTTTCCAAAAGTTTTCGGCGGTGGCAGCGCTTACTTGGAACTGACGGGCGAAGATTTACTCGATACTGGGGTGACAATCATGGCGCGCCCGCCGGGCAAGAAAAACAGCACCATCCATTTGTTGTCGGGTGGCGAGAAAGCCCTGACTGCGCTGGCGCTGGTGTTCGCTATCTTCAAACTCAACCCGGCACCGTTCTGCATGCTCGACGAAGTCGATGCGCCGCTGGACGATGCCAACGTCGGGCGGTACGCCCGGTTGGTCAAGGAAATGAGCGAGACCGTGCAGTTCATCTACATCACCCACAACAAGATCGCTATGGAGATGGCCGATCAACTGATGGGGGTGACGATGCACGAGCCAGGCTGTTCACGTCTTGTTGCAGTTGATGTAGAGGCGGCAATGGCCATGGTAGACGCCTGATAAGCGACGCTGAGGCGTTTTCAGCAGCTAAAACGCCTGTCATGTGTGACAGACGGTGTAAAGTTGCCTTTGGTCGTGCTAGCTTTACCGTCACGTGTATTCTGCGTGGGTAAAACGCCTGTCAGAACATAGAGTTGGCGCCACGTGTTAAAGGGCTTTGAACCCTTTGTTTTCAAGCATATTTTTTATAGAGGCACGGGATTAAATGGAAATCGGTCTGCGCGAGTGGCTGATCGTCATCGGCATCATTGTCATCGCCGGTATTCTTTTCGACGGCTGGCGTCGCATGCGTGGTGGCAAAGGCAAGTTGAAATTCCGTCTCGATCGCAGCTACTCCAATGTTGCGGACGAAGAAGGCGGCGCGGAAGTGCTCGGCCCGGCACGCGTGCTGGAAGGCCAGCACAAAGAGCCCGAGCTGGATGAAACCGACCTGCCGTCGATGAGCGCAGGGCGTGAGCGCGAGCGCGAAGCCAAACCCGTCAAGGCCGCCAAGCGCGGCAAGCGCAACAGCGAGCCGCAGCAGGGCGATCTGAGCCTGGCGGCCGAGCCGTGTGAGCCCGACCTGTTCGCCGAGCCTGACAACGCCTACGAGACCGACAACAACCGCAGCAGCGGTTTCTCCTCGAGCTCGTCCAGCAGCAGCGTCAAGGAGCTGCCACCGGCTGAAGAAGTGCTGGTGATCAGCGTGATCTCCCGTGACGAAACCGGCTTCCGCGGCCCGGCCCTGTTGCAGAACATTCTCGAGAGCGGTCTGCGCTTTGGCGAAATGGACATCTTCCACCGTCACGAGAGCATGGCCGGCCACGGCGAAGTGCTGTTCTCGATGGCCAACGCGGTCAAGCCAGGGGTGTTTGACCTGGATGACATCGACCATTTCAGCACTCGTGCGGTGAGCTTCTTCCTCGGCTTGCCAGGCCCGCGCCATCCCAAGCAGGCGTTCGACGTAATGGTCGCTGCTGCGCGCAAGCTGGCCCATGAGCTCGATGGCGAACTCAAGGATGACCAGCGTAGCGTGTTGACGGCGCAGACCATCGAGCATTATCGCCAGCGCATCGTTGAGTTCGAGCGTCGCGCGCTGACTCAGAAACGTTGATTTAACTGTGCGGGCAGGGTCGATAGTGATCCTGCCCGCAGTGATTTTTGCGCTAGAGCAGCTTTGGGGTTGAGTGGGGCAGGCGAGTGCGGCGGTGCCTGGATTGGGGCTGCGGCGCAGCCCTTTCGCGACACAAGGCCGCTCCTACATGGATCCCGTTGCCGTTGAGGTCAGTGCGGTCCCCGCCGCTCTTTAGGCATGCGCGGTCCCCTGTAGGAGCGGCCTTGTGTCGCGAAAGGGCCGCATAGCGGCCCCCCATCCGCCAAACCCACCCAAAGCCGCTCTTGTGCCCAGCAAGAGACCCCCCCATGACCGCCGAAACCCGCATCCATCAGCTGCGCGCCGAACTCGACCAGCACAACTACCGCTACTACGTCCTCGACGAGCCAAGCATCCCCGACGCCGAATACGACCGCCTGTTCAACGAACTCAAAGCCCTCGAAGCCGAACACCCGCACCTGGTCACCCCTGACTCGCCAACCCAGCGCGTCGGCGGCAGTGCCCTGGCTGCTTTCAGCCAGATCCGCCACGAAGTGCCCATGCTCAGCCTGGGCAACGCCTTCGAAGAAGCTGACCTGCGCGAATTTGATCGCCGCGTAGTCGACGGCCTCGATCAGCCCGGCGCCGTCGACTACAGCTGCGAGCCCAAGCTCGACGGCCTTGCGGTCAGCCTGCTGTACCGCGATGGCCAGTTGGTGCAAGGTGCCACCCGTGGCGACGGCACCACCGGCGAAGACATCAGCAGCAACGTGCGCACCGTACGCAACATCCCGCTCAAGCTGCAGGGCAGCGGCTGGCCAGCCGTGCTCGAAGTGCGCGGTGAAGTGTTCATGAGCAAGGCCGGCTTCGACCGCCTCAACGCCAGCCAGGCTGCCATTGGCGGCAAGACCTTCGCCAACCCGCGCAACGCCGCCGCCGGCAGCCTGCGCCAGCTGGACTCGAAGATCACCGCCAGCCGCCCGCTGGAATTCTGCTGCTATGGCGTTGGGCAAACCTCCGAAAGCATCGCCGACAGCCACATCGATACCCTCGAGAAGCTCAAGACCTGGGGCATGCCGATCAGTCGCGAGCTCAAGCACGCCGCTGGTATTGAAGAATGCCTGGCCTACTACCAGGACATCGGCGCTCGCCGCAACGAGCTGGCCTACGAGATCGATGGCGTGGTGTTCAAGGTCAACAGCCTGGCCGCACAGCGCGAGCTGGGCTTCCGTGCACGCGAGCCGCGCTGGGCGATCGCCCATAAATTCCCGGCCATGGAAGAGCTGACCGAAGTGCTCGACGTCGAGTTCCAGGTCGGTCGTACCGGCGCAGTCACGCCTGTCGCACGCCTGAAGCCGGTCAAGGTCGCCGGCGTCACCGTATCCAATGCCACCCTGCACAACATGGACGAAGTCGCCCGGCTCGGCGTGCATATCGGCGACACGGTGATCATCCGTCGCGCTGGCGACGTCATCCCGCAAGTCATGCAGGTGGTGCTCGAGCGCCGCCCGGCTGACGCCCGTCCGGTGCCGGTGCCGAGTGAATGCCCGGTGTGCGGCTCGCAGGTCGAGCGTACCCAGTTGATCAAGCGCAGCAAAGGCAAAGAGACCACCAGTGAAGGTGCGGTCTACCGCTGCGTTGGCCGCCTGGCCTGCGCCGCGCAGCTGAAGCAGGCGATCATCCACTACGTCTCGCGCCGCGCCATGGACATCGATGGTCTAGGCGAGAAAAGCGTCGAGCAGTTGGTCGATGAGGGGCTGATCCGCTCGCCGGCTGACCTGTACAAGCTGACTTTCGAGCAGATCGTCGACCTCGAAGGCTTTGCCGAGGTTTCCAGCAACAAACTGCTCGAGGCCATCAACAACAGCAAGCGACCAAACCTGGCGCGCTTCATCTACGCCCTCGGCATCCCCGATGTCGGCGAAGAGACCGCCAAGGTCCTCGCGCGCTCGCTGGGCAGCCTGGCGCGGGTGCAGGAGGCGCTGCCGCAGGTGCTCACCTACCTGCCCGATATCGGCCTGGAAGTCGCTCACGAGATCCACAACTTCTTTGAAGACCAGCACAACCGCGACGTCATCCAGCAGTTGCTCGACAGCGGCATGCAGTTGCAGGAGGAGGGTGAGCTGGCCCCCGAGTTCGCCGCCAGCACTACCCTCGCCGGGCTGATCGCCAAGCTCGACATCGCTTCGGTCGGCCCGACTGGCGCCGAGAAGCTGGTGGCCAAGCTCGGCAGCCTCGAGCAGATCATCCAGGCCGACGGCATCGACCTGCGTCAGGCCCTGGCGGCCAAGCAAGCCGAAGCCGTGCGCGAGTTCTTCAAGGTCGAGGCCAACCAACAGCTGGCACGCGCTATCGAAGCGCAGCTGCTGAAGTTCGGCATGCACTGGGCCAGCGACAAGCGCGTGGTCGAAGGCCTGCCCCTGGCCGGGCAGACCTGGGTGCTTACCGGCAGCCTCGAGCGCATGAGCCGCGACATCGCCAAGGACAAGCTCGAACAGCTCGGCGCCAAGGTCGCCGGTTCGGTCTCTGGCAAGACCCACTGCGTCGTCGCCGGCCCCGGCGCCGGCTCGAAGCTGGCCAAGGCCAGCGAACTCGGGGTCAAGGTGCTCGATGAAGACGCCTTTGTCGGCTTTTTGGCCGGCCACGGCATCGACATCTGACTGCCTCGCGGGACAAGTCATTGAGAAATGATGATATTTTCTTGATGCAGAGGTTGTAACTTCGTCCCAGAGCGGTACAATGGCGCGGCTTGTCACATGGCAAGTCGCGTTATGGTGGCCCTATCGGTCCCTCCGCATTGATTACCCGTTGACCTGGTCAGATCCGGAAGGAAGCAGCCAAGGCGGGGACATTGAGTGCCGGGGTGTGGCTGGTGGGGCTGCCTCCATTTCAGGGGTCGGAAAATCTTTCGACGCGCCTGCTTCAGCATCTCCCTTCGCTGTCCAACCCAACTCCCCTCAGTTATTCGAGCGCCGCTCGCGTACACGTACCCCTGCAGCCGCAACCTTCATCAACCGCTGAAACGTCGGACACGCCAGATGATCGTCCTCAGGGCACGCCGCCGCATGCCGCAGCCCTTTGCTCATGGCCTGCAAGCGTTTGACCTGTTCATCGATTTCGTCCGCCTTGGCCCTGAGCATGTCGCGATCGACCTGCAGGTCTACCAGCATCGCCCGCACTTCACTCAATGAAAACCCTGCTGCCTGCCCAAGCGCGATCAGGGCCAGGCGATCGGCTACGTCTGCGGAAAACTGGCGACGTTGGCCGGGGCTGCCAAGTGACTCGAGCAAGCCAGTCTTGGCGTAGTAGCGCAGGGTCGAGGCGGGTACTCCGGTGCGCTTGGCGACATCGGCGATGTCCATGATTGCTCCCTTGACTTGAAGTTGACTTCAACTTCTATGCTGCGCGGCATTGGGGTTTTTCGTCAATCTGCGAGGGTGTATTCATGGGCGTTACGGTTTTATTGATTTCCACGCTGGTGGTCGGCATCGGCGCCACGTTGGTGATGGATGCGTGGGCGATGGTGCTGCGCCGCCTGGGGGTGACAACGCTGAACTACGCCATGCTCGGGCGCTGGGCGGGGCACCTGCTGCGGGGCAGGGTGCACCATGCAGCTATCGCCAAGGCGGAGCCGATCAGGCACGAGCGGGTGTTGGGTTGGGCGTTGCATTACGCGATTGGCCTGTTCTTCGCCGCCGCGTTGCTGGCACTGCAAGGGGCCGACTGGCTGCACGCGCCGACGCTGCTGCCAGCGCTGACCTTTGGGCTGTGTACCGTTGTGGCGCCGCTGTGCATTCTACAGCCGGCGATGGGGGCGGGCTGGTTTGCCAGCAAGACGCCAGCGCCGCTGCGCAACAGCCTGCGCAGTGTGGCCACGCACCTGGTGTTCGGCAGCGGCTTGTATGCCACGGCGTTGCTGCTGTCACTGGTGTGAGCCGATCACCATCGGCGCTGGCGAAGTGGGCGCGGCGTAGCGCTGGACAATGCGTTCCATCTCGCCGGACTGCTTGATCCGCACCAGCGCCCTGAGCAGCGCCTGGGTCGGGCGCGACGGGTCGCTGCGGACCACGCAACCGAGGTTTTGCTCATCCAGCAGCGCGCGGCTCTGCAATTGCGCTTCGGCTGGCAGTTGGCGGTTGAACCACTGCAGCGATAACTCATTGCTCACTGCGTACTGGTAGCGCCCGGCCTGTAGTTTCTGCAGGGCCAGTTGTTGGCTACGGCTGTCTTCGCCGTGCAATTGTCCTCGGCTGAACAGGGGTTGCAGGGTTGGATAGCTATAGCCGAGGACCGTACCAATGGCTTGAGCCGGCAGGCGCGAGGCGTCTACGGGGTCGAGCAGGCCGGCGCGGCTCACCAGCAGATCGCGCTGGACCATCAGCGGCACGCTCCAGATGTACTCGCCTGGGCGCTCGATCAACCAGTTGGTTGCGAGGTGGCAGCGCACGTCGACATCGCCGTCCTCCATGGCTTGCTGCATGCGCAGGCGGGCCAACACGTGGTACTCAGGCCGCACCCCGGCTTCGCGCGCGGCAGACTGCATCAAGTCATAAAGAATGCCTTCGACCGGCTGACCCTGCTCGATGCGAATCAGCGGCATGCTCCAGCTCTCGGCAATGGCGAAGCGCAGCACCGGTTGCTCGGCCCAGCTGGGCGTGGCGCATAACAGCAGGCTGGCCAGTAGTCGGCGCACGTCTGTTCCTCCTTGATCTGCGTCGAACCGTGCATGGCTTAGCGTAGACGAGATTGGCCGGGTGCAATTTCGGCCCCGCTCCGCTAGCATTAGCGATCTTCCGCTGGTTCAGTTTGCGATGGTTTTTGATGAGTTATCAGGTTCTTGCACGTAAGTGGCGTCCGCGCTCGTTCCGCGAAATGGTCGGCCAGACCCATGTGCTCAAGGCATTGATCAATGCGCTGGACAACCAGCGGCTGCATCACGCCTACCTGTTTACCGGCACCCGCGGGGTCGGCAAGACCACCATCGCGCGGATCATCGCCAAGTGCCTGAACTGCGAAACCGGCATCACCTCGACGCCCTGCGGCACCTGCTCGGTGTGCCGAGAGATCGACGAGGGGCGCTTTGTCGACCTGATCGAGATCGACGCTGCCAGCCGAACCAAGGTCGAAGACACCCGCGAGCTGCTCGACAATGTGCAGTACGCACCGAGCCGTGGCCGCTTCAAGGTCTACCTGATCGACGAAGTGCACATGCTCTCGACGCACTCGTTCAACGCCTTGCTGAAGACGCTGGAAGAGCCGCCGCCCTACGTTAAGTTCATCCTCGCCACCACCGACCCGCAAAAGCTGCCGGCCACCATCCTCTCGCGCTGCTTGCAGTTCTCGTTGAAGAACATGAGCCCGGAGCGGGTAGTAGAGCACCTGAGTCACGTGCTGACTGCCGAGAGCGTGCCGTTCGAGAATGACGCACTGTGGCTGCTTGGGCGCGCTGCCGATGGCTCGATGCGCGACGCCATGAGCCTGACCGATCAGGCCATCGCCTTTGGCGAAGGCCAGGTACTGGCCGCCGATGTGCGGGCGATGCTCGGCACCCTTGACCACGGCCAGGTGTATGGCGTGTTGCAGGCGTTGCTCGAAGGCGATGCGCGAGCGCTGCTGGAGGCGGTGCGCGATTTGGCCGAGCAAGGCCCGGACTGGTCCGGCGTGCTCGCCGAGATGCTCAACGTGCTGCACCGCGTGGCCATCGCCCAGGCGCTGCCCGAGGCGGTCGACAATGGTCAGGGCGACCGTGATCGAGTCCTGGCGCTGGCGTCGGCGCTGCCTGCCGAGGACGTGCAGTTCTACTATCAGATGGGTTTGATCGGCCGGCGCGACTTGCCGCTCGCACCAGACCCGCGCGGCGGTTTCGAAATGGTCCTGCTGCGCATGTTGGCATTCCGCCCGGCGGACAACGATGACGCGCCGAGACCGCAGCTAAAGCCAATGGGGATCAGCCAGGCCACAGCTGATTCAGCAACAGCGGTGGCAGCGGCAGCGCCCGTCAGCGCGGTTGCAGAGGTGCCGGCCCCGGCTGCGCCGGTGGCCCCAGCGGTTGCCGAACCAGTAGTCGCGGAGCCTGTTGCGGAACCGGAACCGGAGCCAGAGCCAGAACCAGAACCTGCTGCGCCAGCGCCAGTTGCCGAGCAAGCCATCGACCTGCCATGGGAAGAGCAGGCAGCGCCTGTCGCTCCGCCGGAGCCACCTGCGCCTGAGCCGCCAGCCAAGCCCGAGCCGCAACCCGAAGCACAGCACGCGCCGTCACGTGACGACGCGCCGCCGTTCGACCCGGCTGCCTACGATGGCGTCGGTATGGAACGTGACGACGAGCCGCCGCTGGACGAGGACTATTATGCCGGCGAGGCCGACCCGGTTGGTTTCAGCTACCTCGACGAACTCGCCGAGCACGTTCAGGAAGACCAGCAGGCGCCGCCGCCCGAGCCGCTGCCAGCCTCCAAGCCGGCAACAGGGCTGGCCCTGCAATGGTTGGAATTATGCCCACAGTTGCCTGTATCGGGGATGACAGGCAACATCGCCGCAAACTGTACGTTAATTGCCGTCGACGGCGACAACTGGCTGCTGCACCTTGACCCGGCGCAGGGCGCGCTGTTCAACTCGACCCAGCAGCGGCGCTTGAACGACGCGCTCAACCAGCACCTCGGGCGCACCCTGCAGCTGAGCATCGAGCTGATTCGCCCGGAGCAGGAAACCCCGGCCCAGGCCGCAGCGCGCAAGCGTTCCGAGCGTCAGCACGATGCCGAAGTGTCGATCGAGCAGGATCCGCTCATCCAGCAGATGATCCGCCAGTTTGGCGCGACCGTGCGGCAGGATACTATTGAGCCCGTAGAGCCTCTGGTCAGCCAGGGGCAATAAACCGATATCCATGCGGCCGGCACTGCGCCAGGCCGCATCATATGAACCAATCGAGGTATACCCCCATGATGAAAGGTGGCATGGCAGGCCTGATGAAGCAGGCTCAGCAAATGCAGGAAAAAATGGCCAAGATGCAGGAAGAGCTGGCCAGCGCCGAAGTCACTGGTCAGTCCGGCGCCGGCCTGGTCAGCGTGGTCATGACCGGCCGTCATGACGTCAAGCGCATCAGCCTCGACGACAGCCTGATGCAGGAAGACAAGGAAGTCCTCGAAGACCTGATCGCTGCCGCCGTCAACGACGCCGTGCGCAAGGTCGAGCAGAACAGCCAGGACAAGATGGGCGGCATGACCGCTGGCATGCAACTGCCGCCGGGCTTCAAGATGCCTTTCTAAGGCATTGGCTTTCCTGCAGGACAAAACGCCCGTTGATCGGGCGTTTTTTTTTGCGCTGGGTAAACCCTGGCCAGTAACCGCAGCCGACCGAACCCGCAGGCGCGGTCGGGGGTCAACTACAACACAGGTAGGCCTTGTCGGTATCAGCTGTAGCTGATTTGACGCTGCCTGCCGTGGCCGGTATAAACCGCCTCTTAATTTGTATTGTCAGGCCTCTCCGATGAGCTTCAGCCCACTGATCCGCCAACTGATCGACTCGCTGCGCATCCTGCCCGGTGTCGGCCAGAAAACCGCCCAGCGCATGGCCCTGCAGTTGCTCGAGCGTGACCGCAGCGGCGGCCTGCGCCTGGCGCAGAGCCTGACCCAGGCGATGGAAGGGGTCGGCCACTGCCGCCAGTGCCGCACCTTGACCGAACAGGAGCTGTGCCCGCAGTGCGCCGATGTGCGCCGCGACGACACCCAGCTGTGCGTGGTCGAGGGGCCGATGGATGTGTATGCCGTGGAGCAGACTGGTTTCCGCGGTCGCTACTTCGTACTCAAGGGGCACCTGTCGCCGCTCGATGGCCTCGGGCCTGAGGCTATCGGCATCCCGCAGCTGATGGCGCGCATCGCCGAGCAGGGCAGCTTCACCGAAGTGATCCTCGCCACTAACCCGACCGTGGAAGGTGAGGCGACCGCGCACTACATCGCCCAGTTGCTGCACGAGCAGGGCCTGGTTGCCTCGCGCATCGCTCACGGCGTGCCGCTCGGTGGCGAGCTGGAGCTGGTCGACGGCGGCACCCTGGCCCATGCCTTTGCCGGGCGCCGACCGATTGCGCTTTAACTGGCTGCCCCCAGCCGGTTACTTCATCCGCGGCATTTCAATCCGGTGCTCGTGCACGCGCCGATACAAGGTTGCCCGGGAAATGCCCAGCGCCTGAGCTGCATCCGCCGGTTTCCAGCGATGACGAATCAGCGCATCGAGAATCATCTGCCGGGCCGGGCTGGAGACGCTGCTCAGCGCCGGCGCGTCCTGAGCGGCGCCGCGCAACTCTTGCGGTAGATCATCCAGGCGCAACTGGCCACCATCACACACCGCGCAGGCATAGCGCAGCACCTGGCGCAGCTGCCTGAGGTTGCCCGGCCAGCGGTAGCTTAACAGCGCTTCCAGCGCCGCATCGGTGAGCAGCACCTCAACCCCGCAGGCCTGCGCCTCCTCGGCCAGCAGGCGGTGTATCAAGCTCAGGCGGTCGTCGCGCTCGCGCAGCGGCGGCAGTTCGAAGCGGGCGTTGGCCAGGCGGAAGTACAGGTCCTCGCGAAAGCGCCCGTCGCTGACCATCGTTGCCAGGTCACGGTGAGTGGCGCAGATCACCTGGATATCGACGCGCTCGCGCCGGGCCGCACCCAGCGGCGCCACCTCGCCCTCGGCCAGCACCCGCAGCAGCCGGGTTTGCAGGCTTAGCGGCATGTCGCCGATCTCGTCGAGAAACAGCGTGCCGCCATCGGCTTGCTGGAGTAGGCCCTGCATGCCTTTGCTGGAGGCGCCGGTAAACGCTCCGGCAACATAGCCGAACAGCTCGCTTTCGATCAGCGACTCCGGGATCGCCGCGCAATTGAGCGTGACAAACGGCCCTGCTGCGCGCTGGCTGAGCTGGTGCAGCTGGCGGGCGAAGACTTCCTTGCCGACCCCGGTTTCACCTTGCACCAGCACCGCCAGGTTGCAGTCCTTGACCCGCGTGGCCAGGCGCAGGTGCTGGCTGATGCGCGCGTCTTGGGCTGGCGCCGTGGGCACTGATGGCGTGCTGCGCCGCTGTGGCGCGCTGACTCGCCCATACAAGGCAAAACCTGGCAGGCGCTGGGCGCTGGCCTCGCTGGCGCGGCGCAGTTGCTCAAGGTCGAACAGCTCGCCGATGTGTTGCGGCAGGCGCCCGTTGCGTGCCAGCAGATGCTCGCGGGCGAGGCTGTTGAGCGCTTGCAGGCGGCCTTCGGCATCCCAGGCGAGCAGGTAATCGGGCTGGCTTTCGACATAACCGGGGGTGCCGTGGGCGCGCATCACCCAGTGGCCCTGGCTGCTGTGCATGAAGAAGGCGTTTTCGATCTCGCGAGCGGTCTGCTCGACCAGCTGGCGAATCAGGTGCTGGCTGCGCCGATCATCCGGCGACTTCAGCGCGGACACGTCGACCACCCCCAGCAGTTCGCCCAGCGGGTCGAACACCGGCGCTGCGGTACAGGTCAGGCCGATGAATGCAGCGCGATAGTGATCGCGCTTGTGCACGGTCACCGGCGCCTTGCTGGTCAGCACCGCTGCCACGCCGCAGGTGCCTTCTTCCACTTCCGACCAGCAGGTGCCCAGATACAGGCCGGCCTTGCGGCAGTCAGTGCGGATGCTGCTGTCGACCCGGTAGTCGATGGTGCGGCCCTGGCCGTCGGTCAGCAGCACGCAGTAGTCGGCGCCGCGCACTTGGGCGTGCAGGCGCGCCACGGCGTCGCTGGCGATGCGCAGAAACAGCTCGGCGCGCTCGCGGCATTCGTTGAGCAGGTTTGGCGAAAGGATGCGTGGACCCTGCTGCGAGCCAGGGTCGAGGTGATGCAGCTCCATCGAGCGCCGCCACGAATCGAGGATCAGCGCGGGTACCGGCACCTGTGGCTGGCGTGCGGCGTTCTTCAGCACGCGGCTGACACAGTCGACATGGGCTCTGGAGTTCGCGGCGAGCATTCGGGCCTCCGGGTCTCTCGTTCTTGTCTTTATCGAGCCATTAAGCACCCGTGCGAAAGCCGCGACAAGCGCTGCTTGATTGGCGGCGCGGCTGAGACGCGGCGTCTCAGCGTCTCGCGGTCGGCGCTGCTGGCGCGGCACCCGGCGTCTCGCCGGCAAGCCGCCAACGTGCGCTGGACAATAGCTGAAACCGCTCTGCCACAGGGCTTGCAGCGTTCAGATCAAAAGCTGGCACCGGCCTTGCTCTGGCTCTTCTCAAACAATAAAACGAGGTGCGCCATGCGCCAGCCCGGCCCGATCATCGGGATCATTGCCAACCCTGCCTCCGGTCGCGACCTGCGCCGCCTGACGGCCAATGCCGTTTTGTATTCCAGCACCGACAAAGCCTCGGCGATCCAGCGCCTGCTCGCCGCATTTGGCGCCACCGGCATTGCCCAGGTGCTGCTGCCAACCGATATGACCGGTATCGCCGCCGCGGTGCTCAAGGCCAGCACTGGCCCGATGGCCCGTGAGCAGCGCTGGCCGGCGTTGCAGATGCTCGATCTGCCTCTGACGCAAACCGCCGCCGACACCCGCCTCGCGGCTCGCCAGATGGTCGAGCAGGGCGTGGCGATGATCGCTGTGCTGGGCGGCGACGGCACGCACAAGGCGGTCGCCGCCGAAGCCGGCGATACGCCGTTGCTGACCTTGTCGACCGGCACCAACAACGCCTTCCCTGAACTGCGCGAAGCGACCAGCGCGGGCCTCGCCGGTGGCCTGCTGGCCAGCGGGCAGATCCCAGCAGCCATCGGCCTGCGCCGCAACAAGCGGCTGATCGTGCGGGTGCCGCAACAGCAGCTGTGCGAATGGGCGTTGGTCGAGGTCGCGGTTTCACCTCAACGCTTTGTCGGCGCCCGCGCCTTGAGCCGCAGCGAAGACCTGGCAGAAGTGTTCGCCTGCTTTGCCGAGCCACACGCCATCGGCCTGTCGGCGATCTGCGGGCTGTGGTGCCCGGTTTCACGTCAGGCCGAGCAGGGCGCCTGGGTGCGCCTCGATACCAGCGCCACACAGGTCTTGCTGGCGCCGCTCGCGCCCGGCCTGTTGCAAGGCTGCGGGGTGACCGCCAGTGGCCCGCTGCAGCCGGGCGTGGCGTATCCGCTGAGCCTGCGCAGCGGCACCCTGGCGCTGGATGGCGAGCGTGAAATCGAGTTTGCCGAGCAAGACACCCCAACCATCACCCTCGACCTGCACGGCCCACTTTCGGTCGATGTCGAGGCGGTGCTGGCGCATGCCGCCCGCCACCATCTGCTGGTCGTCCCCCGCGACCAGCGGCACACCCCTGCAACCCTGCGTTGAGACAACCCTGGAGAACAACAAGATGTCCACCCAACTGAGCTCCGAGCAGTTGCTGCATGCCTATGAAGTCATGCGCACCATTCGCGCCTTCGAAGAGCGCCTGCATGTCGAGTTTGCCACCGGCGAGATCCCCGGTTTCGTCCACCTGTATGCCGGCGAAGAAGCCTCGGCGGCCGGGGTCATGGCGCACCTGCGCGATTCCGATTGCATCGCTTCCAACCACCGCGGCCATGGCCACTGCATCGCCAAGGGCGTCGATGTGTACGGGATGATGGCCGAGATCTACGGCAAGAAGACCGGCGTCTGCGGCGGCAAGGGCGGCTCCATGCACATCGCCGACCTGTCCAAGGGCATGCTCGGCGCCAACGGCATCGTCGGTGCCGGCGCGCCGCTGGTGGCCGGCTCGGCGCTGGCAGCCAAGCTCAAGGGCCGCGATGACGTCTCGGTGGTGTTCTTCGGCGACGGCGCCTCCAACGAAGGCGCGGTGTTCGAAGCCATGAACATGGCCTCGGTGATGAACCTGGCGTGCATCTTCGTCGCCGAGAACAACGGCTACGCCGAAGCCACCGCGTCGAAATGGTCGGTGGCCTGCGACCATATTGCCGACCGCGCCGCCGGCTTCGGCATGCCCGGGGTGACGATCGACGGCTACGACTTCTTTGCCGTGCACGAAGCCGCAGGCGCCGCCGTCGAGCGTGCACGCAGCGGCCAGGGGCCGTCGCTGATCGAGGTCAAGCTGACCCGCTACTACGGCCACTTCGAGGGCGACGCACAAACCTACCGCGCCCCCGACGAGGTCAAGAACCTGCGCGAAACCCGCGACTGCCTACTGCAGTTTCGCAACAAGACCACCCGTGCCGGCCTGCTCAGCGCCGCGCAACTGGACGCCATCGATGGCCGCGTCAACGACCTGATCGAGGACGCCGTACGCCGCGCCAAGGCCGACCCCAAACCACAGCCCGCCGATCTGCTCAGCGACGTTTACGTCAGCTACCCGTGAGCCCCCGACAACAACAACGACAGGACAATCACCATGGCAAGAAAGATCAGTTACCAGCAGGCCATCAACGAGGCTCTGGCCCAGGAAATGCGCCGCGACAGCACTGTGTTCATCATTGGCGAAGACGTCGCCGGCGGCGCCGGTGCGCCGGGTGAGCAGGACGCCTGGGGTGGCGTGCTTGGCGTGACCAAGGGCCTTTATCATCAGTTTCCGGGGCGGGTGCTGGATGCGCCGCTGTCTGAAATCGGCTACGTCGGTGCCGCCGTCGGTGCTGCCACCCAAGGCCTGCGCCCAGTCTGCGAACTGATGTTCGTCGACTTTGCCGGCTGCTGCCTGGACCAGATCCTCAACCAGGCGGCGAAGTTTCGCTACATGTTCGGCGGCAAGGCGGTGACACCGCTGGTGATGCGCACCATGGTCGGTGCCGGCCTGCGCGCAGCGGCCCAGCACTCGCAGATGCTCACCTCGCTATGGACCCATATCCCGGGCCTGAAGGTGGTCTGCCCGTCGTCACCGTATGACGCCAAGGGCCTGCTGATCCAGGCCATCCGTGACAACGACCCGGTGATCTTCTGCGAGCACAAGCTGCTCTACAGCATGCAGGGCGACGTACCCGAAGAGCTCTACAGCGTATCGTTCGGCGAGGCCAATTACCTGCGCGACGGCGACGACATCACTCTGGTGACCTACGGGCGCATGGTCCATCTGGCCATGGAAGCTGCCAACAACCTGGCCCGCCAGGGCATTGACTGCGAGGTGCTCGACCTGCGCACCACCAGCCCGCTGGACGAGGACAGCATCCTTGAAAGCGTGGAGAAAACCGGCCGACTGGTGGTGATCGACGAAGCCAACCCGCGTTGCTCGCTGGCCACTGACATCAGCGCGCTGGTCGCGCAAAAGGCCTTTGCCGCGCTCAAGGGGCCGATCGAGATGGTTACCGCGCCGCACACGCCAGTGCCGTTCTCCGATGCCCTCGAAGACCTGTACATCCCCGATGCGGCGAAGATCGAAGCCGCCGTGCGCAAAGTCATGGACGCCTCAAGGAGTCCTGCATGAGCCAGATCCATACCCTGACCATGCCCAAGTGGGGCCTGTCGATGACCGAGGGCCGAGTCGACGCCTGGCTCAAGCAGGAAGGCGAGCAGATCAACAAGGGCGACGAAGTGCTGGATGTCGAGACCGACAAGATCAGCAGCAGCGTCGAGGCGCCGTTCAGCGGCGTGTTGCGCCGCCAGGTCGCCCAGCCGGACGAAACCTTGGCAGTCGGCGCATTGCTCGCCGTGCTGGTCGACGGCGAGGCGGATGAGGCCGAGATCGACGCGGTGGTCGAGCGCTTCCAGGCCGAGTTCGTCGCCAGCGCTGCCAGTGAGCAGGCGCAAGGCCCGGTACCGCAGAAAGCCGAGGTCGGCGGGCGCCTGCTGCGCTGGTTCGAACTGGGCGAGGGCGGTACACCGCTGGTATTGGTGCACGGCTTTGGCGGCGACCTCAACAACTGGCTGTTCAACCACCCGGCTCTGGCCGCTGAGCGGCGGGTGATTGCGCTGGACCTGCCCGGTCACGGCGAGTCGGCAAAGACCCTTGAGCATGGTGACCTGGACGAGCTCAGCGGCGCCGTGTTGGCCTTGCTCGACCACCTCGATATCACCCGCGCGCACCTGGCCGGGCATTCCATGGGCGGCGCGGTGTGCTTGAACCTGGCCCGCCTGGCGCCGCAGCGGGTGGCCAGCCTGAGCTTGATCGCCAGCGCTGGTCTGGGCCGGGAGATCAATGGCGACTACCTGCGCGGTTTTGTCGAAGCGGCCAATCGCAACAGCTTGAAACCAGCCATGAGCCAACTGTTTGCCGACCAGGGCATGGTCACCCGGCAGATGCTCGAGGACATGCTCAAGTTCAAGCGCCTCGAAGGCGTCGACGCTGCCCTGCGTTTGTTGGCCGCAGCGATTGCCGATGGCGACCAGCAGCGCCATGACCTGCGCGGCGTGATCGCCCAACAGCCGACCCTGGTGCTGTGGGGCAGCGAAGACGCGATCATCCCGGCCAGCCATGCCCAAGGCGTAGAGGCCGAAGCGGTGGTGCTGCCAGGGGTTGGCCATATGGTGCAGATGGAAGCTGCCGAGCAGATCAACCAGCTGCTGCAGGACTTTGTCCGCAAGCACTGATCCCGTGAGCCTGGAGAAAACAACAATGAACGACCTCAGCCACTCCCACATGCGCGCCGCCGTCTGGCATGGGCGCAATGACATTCGCGTCGAACAGGTACCGCTGCCGGCAGACCCACCGCCGGGCTGGGTGCAGATCAAGGTCGACTGGTGCGGCATCTGCGGCTCGGACCTGCACGAGTACGTGGCCGGGCCGGTATTTATCCCGGTCGAAGCACCGCACCCGCTGACCGGTATTCAGGGCCAGTGCATTCTAGGCCACGAATTCTGCGGCGAGATCGCCAAGCTCGGCGAGGGCGTCAGCGGCTACGCCGTTGGCGATCCGGTTGCTGCCGATGCCTGCCAGCACTGCGGCACCTGCTATTACTGCACCCATGGCTTGTACAACATCTGTGAAAAACTGGCCTTTACCGGGCTGATGAACAACGGTGCGTTCGCCGAGCGAGTGAATGTCCCGGCCAATCTGCTCTACCGCCTGCCCGAAGGCTTCCCGCGCGAAGCCGGCGCGCTGATCGAGCCGCTGGCGGTGGGCATGCATGCGGTGAAAAAGGCCGGCAGCCTGCTTGGGCAGAACGTGGTGGTAGTCGGGGCTGGCACCATCGGCCTGTGCACCATCATGTGCGCCAAGGCCGCAGGTGCGGCTCAGGTCATCGCCCTGGAGATGTCCTCGGCGCGCAAGGCCAAGGCCCTTGAGGTCGGCGCCAGTGCCGTGCTCGACCCGAGCCAGTGCGACGCGCTGGCTGAAATCCGCGCGCTCACCGGCGGGCTGGGTGCTGATGTCAGCTTCGAGTGCATCGGCAACAAGAACACCGCCAAGCTGGCCATCGATGCGATTCGCAAAGCCGGCAAGTGCGTACTGGTGGGGATTTTCGAGGAGCCGAGCCTGTTCAACTTCTTCGATCTGGTCTCGACCGAGAAACAGGTGCTGGGTGCCTTGGCCTACAACGGCGAGTTTGCCGATGTGATCGCCTTCATCAACGATGGCCGCCTGAACATTCAGCCACTGGTGACCGGGCGCATTGGCCTGGAGCAGATCGTCGAGTTGGGCTTTGAGGAGTTGGTCAACAACAAGGAGCAGAATGTGAAGATCATCGTCTCGCCAGGCGGGCGTTGATCTACACAGGCTGACCTGCACGGGGAGATGCGCTGGCCGCCAGCGGCCAGCGCAGATCAGGCAGCCCCTAGTATTCGCTCAGGGAAAACTCGGTCAGGCAGAAGGTCGGCACGCCTGCGTCCTGCAGCCGTTGCGAGCCTTCCAGCTCCGGCAGGTCGATGATCGCCGCCGCTTCGAATACTTGCGCGCCGGTGCGCCGGACCAGGTTGGCTGCTGCCAGCAAGGTGCCGCCGGTGGCAATCAGGTCATCGAAGATCAGCACCGAGTCGCCTTCACACAGGCTGTCCGCGTGCACTTCAAGAAACGCCTCGCCGTACTCGGTCTGATAGCCCTCGGACAGCACATGCGCCGGCAGCTTGCCCTGTTTGCGAAACAGAATCAGCGGCTTGTTCAACTGGTGGGCAATGATCGACCCGATCAGAAAACCGCGCGCATCCATGGCACCGATATGGCTGAATTCGGCCTCGACATAGCGCTCGATGAACCGGTCGGCCACATAGCGCAGGCCGCGCGGCGACTGGAACAACGGGGTGATGTCACGGAAGATCACACCCGGCTTGGGAAAGTCCACTACCGGGCGGATCAGGGCTTTGAGGTCGAAAGTGTCGCTGTACATGAGGGGTATCCTGAGAAATCTGGCCGCAAGTATACCCCGTCAACTGGCTCAGGCGTCGATAGCGCCGCCGGCCAGTGCGCACAGCTGGATCGGGTCGAGGATATGCACTTCCTTGCCCTCGGCCGTGATCAGGCCGTTTTGCTGGAAGCGCGTGAACACCCGCGACACGGTTTCCACAGCCAGGCCCAGGTAGTTGCCGATCTCGTTGCGCGACATGCTCAGCCGGAACTGGTTGGCCGAATAACCGCGTGCGCGGAAGCGCGCCGACAGGTTGACCAGGAAGGTGGCGATGCGCTCGTCAGCGGTTTTTTTCGACAGCAGCAGCATCATTTGCTGGTCGTCGCGAATCTCCCGACTCATCACTCGCATCAGCTGGCGGCGCAGTTGCGGCAGTTGCACCGACAGTTCGTCGAGGCGCTCGAAGGGGATCTCGCATACCGAGGTGGTTTCCTGGGCCTGGGCCGATACCGGGTAGGCCTCGGTGTCCATGCCCGACAGGCCGACCAGCTCGCTCGGCAGGTGGAAGCCGGTGATCTGCTCCTCGCCGCTGTCGCTCAGGCTGAAGGTCTTCAGGGCACCGGAGCGAACTGCATAGACCGAGCCAAAATCGTCGCCCTGGCGGAACAGGAATTCCCCCTTTTTCAGCGGGCGGCCGCGTTTGACGATTTCATCCAGCGCATCCATGTCCTCAAGGTTAAGGGACAGTGGCAGGCACAACGGGGCCAGGCTGCAATCCTTGCAGTGGGCCTGGTTGTGCGTGCGCAGTTTTACTGGCTCGGACATTTCAATCGATCCTTGTGGGAAATCACACATAAGCCGTAAGGATAACCGACGGCATGGCTTGAGGGCCAGCCTGCACTTTTTTTGTGCAGGCTGGCGGGGCTGCAGCGTGGTGTCGCGCAGCCCGTCCTCAGCCAATGATGTGCCTGCCCCACAGGGAAGTCCATGCGCTGCTTGGTCGCGTCAGATCACCCGCGAGAAACGCTGGCGATTGTGTTGCGCCAGGTAGGCATCGAACACCATGCATACCGAGCGGACCAACAGGCGCCCGGCCGGCAGGACCTTGATGCCCTTGCTGTCGAGACGGATCAGACCGTCGCCGTGCATCGCCTGCAGTTGCGGCCACAGCTCATTGAAATAACCACGAAAATCGATCATGAAGGTGCGTTCGATCTGCTCGAAGTCCAGCTCGAAGTGGCAGATCAATTGCTGAATCACCGCCCGGCGCAGGCGATCATCCTGGTTGCATAGCAGCCCGCGCTGGGTTGCCAGGTGTGCGTTGGAGAGGAGCTCCTTGTAGGTGTTCAGGTCGCTGCTGTTCTGGCAGTACAGGTCGCCGATCTGGCTGATGGCCGACACGCCGAGGCCGATCAGGTCGCAATGACCGTGGGTGGTGTAGCCCTGGAAGTTGCGCTGCAGGGTGCCTTCTTCCTGGGCGATGGCCAGCTCGTCGTCGGGCAGGGCAAAGTGGTCCATGCCGATGTAGCGGTAACCCGCTGCGGTCAGTTGCTCGATGGTGGCGTGGAGCATTTCCAGCTTGGCTGCCGGGGCCGGCAGGTCGTTGCTGTCGATACGCCGCTGGGGCATGAAGCGCTCTGGCAGGTGCGCGTAGTTGAACACCGAAAGGCGGTCGGGCTGCAGTCGGATCACTTCGTCGACGGTGCGGGCGAAGCCCTCCGGGGTCTGCTTGGGCAGGCCGTAGATCAAGTCCAGGTTGACCGAGCGGAACTGCAAGGTACGCGCCGCCTCGATCAGGGTGCGGGTCTGCTCCAGGCTCTGCAGGCGGTTGACCGCACGTTGCACCACTGGGTCGAGGTCTTGCACACCGAGGCTGACCCGGTTGAAGCCCAGTTCGCGCAGCAGGCCCATGGTCGACCAGTCGGCTTCACGCGGGTCAAGCTCGATGCCGTAGTCGCCGGAGTCGTCGTCGAGCAGGTTGAAGTGCTCGCGCAGGCTCGCCATCAGCTGACGCAATTCGACATGGCTGAGGAAGGTCGGCGTGCCGCCACCAAAGTGCAGCTGTTCCACGCGTTGTTTAGGTTCCAGATGACAGGCGATCAGCTGGATTTCCTGTTGCAGGCGCTGCAGGTAGGGCAGGGCGCGGGCGCGGTCCTTGGTGATGACCTTGTTGCATGCGCAGTAGTAGCAGATGTTGGCGCAGAACGGCACGTGCACATACAGCGACAGCGGCCGCACCGCGCGGCGGCTCTCGCGCAGGGCATGCAGCAGGTCGAACGAACCCACTTCGCTGTGCAGTTGCAGAGCGGTTGGATAGGAGGTGTAGCGAGGGCCGGCCAGGTCGTAACGGCGGATAAGGTCGGCGTCCCAACGAAGTTCGTCGAGCATGTGGAATAGTCCCCGGATAGGAGCAGCAGTGTCCGAAGTCTATGGGCGTCTGTAGGAATCTGTTTTGATTTGTATCAACGCGCCTCGCGAGGCACCCTCAGTGGCCCATCAGCCAGTGCTGGTGCGGGCCGGGCAGGGTCCACAGGCCAAACACGATCACCAGCAGGCCACCGGCCACGCGCACACTGCGTTTGCGCAGCAGCCGATTGACCCGCTCGGCGGCCAGCCCGGTGGCGAGCAATACCGGCCAGGTGCCGAGGCCGAATGCCAGCATCAGCGCCGCGCTGTAGCCGGCATTGCCCTGGCTCGCTGCCCACAGCAGGGTGCTGTAGACCAGCCCGCACGGCAGCCAGCCCCACAGTGCACCGAGCAGCAGCGCCCGCGGCAAACTCGACACCGGCAACAAGCGAGTTGCCAGCGGTTGAATATGCCGCCACAGGCCACTGCCGAGTGCTTCGATGCGGGTCAGCCCGCTCCACCAACCGGCCAGGTACAGGCCCATGGCGATCAACAGCAACGCCGCGATTACCCGCAACACCTGCGCTGCCGGGCTGCTGGCCACGGCCCAGCCGGCCATGCCCAGCAGCAGGCCGGCGCTGGCATAGCTGAGCACGCGGCCGAGGTTGTAGGCCAGCAACAAGCGCAGCCGGCGGCCGCGTTGTTGTGCCGGGATGGCCAGGGTCAGCGCGCCCATCAGGCCGCCGCACATGCCCAGGCAGTGGCCGCCGCCAAGCAGGCCGAGCACCAGCGCCGAGCCCAGCATGGGCAGCAGCTCAGCCACGGGGCGGGGTGTCCTCATCCGCGGGCTTGGTCTCATGCTTGACCGCCGCTTGATGACCTGGGTCCTGGTCATCGAAGAGGATGCTGTGCGCCGGGCTGTCGAGGTCGTCGTACTGGCCGCTGTCGACGGCCCAGAAGAAGATGTAGATGGCCACGCCAACGATCAGCAGGGCTGCGGGAATCATGATGTACAGCGCAGGCATGGCGGTATCGCTCAGTGAAGGATGGTCGCGCCGGCACCCGCCTCGACGCGGGTGGTGCTGGCAGGCGCGGGGTCGGGGAGGCGGGTCAGGCGCAGAGCATTGAGCACCACCACCAGCGAGCTGACCGACATGCCGATGGCGGCCCACACGGGGGTGATCCAGCCCAGCGCCGCGAACGGCAACATCAAGCCATTGTACAAGGTTGCCCAGGCCAGGTTCTCGACGATTATCCGCCGCGTGCGGCGTGCCAGCAGCAGCGCCTGGGCCAGCGCTTGCAGGCGGTTGGACAACAGCACCGCATCGGCGCTGGTTTTTGCCAGGTCAGTGGCCGAGCCCATGGCAATGCTGATGTCCGCTGCAGCCAGTACGGGCACGTCATTGACCCCATCACCGAGCATCAACACCTTGCGCCCTGCGGCCTGCAAGGCGCGCAGGCGGGCCAGCTTGTCGTCGGGGCGCAGGCCGCCAACCGCCTGATCGATGCCCAGTTGCGCGGCCACCTCGGCGACCATCGGCGAGCTGTCGCCTGACAGCAGCAAGGTCTGCCACCCGCGCGCCTTGCAGGCGTCGAGCAAACCCTGGGCGTCGTCGCGCAGGCGGTCGTCCAGGCCAAACCAGGCCAGCGGGCCGTGTGCATCGCCGAGCAGCAGCCACTGGCCACGCGGCTCGGGCAGCAGCGGTGGCTCGCTGCCGCTCAGGGCACAGACGAAACTGGCCTGGCCGATGCGCAGGTGCTGGCCGTCGAGTTGGCCTTCCAGGCCCAGCCCGGGCACGTTCTGCACTTCTTCGGCGGGCCGCGTGCTGCGGCCGAAGGCACGCGCGATTGGGTGCTCCGAGCGGTTTTCCAGGGCGGCGGCGAGGGCCAGGCACTGGTCGCTGCCCAGCGTGCCCAACGGGCGAATGCTGCGCAGGGTCAGGCGGCCTTCGGTGAGCGTGCCGGTCTTGTCGAAGATCACCGTGTCGATCTGATTGAGGCCTTCCAGCACATGCCCGCGGGTCACCAGCAGGCCGAGCTTGTGCAGGGTGCCGGTGGCGGTGGTCAGCGCGGTCGGCGTGGCCAGCGACAGGGCGCAGGGGCAGGTGGCGACCAGCATCGCCAGCACGATCCAGAATGCCCGGCTCGGGTCCAGTTGCCACCAGAGCAGGCCGATGGCGACTGCGGCCAACAGCGTGAATAACAAGAACCACTGCGAGGCGCGGTCGGCGATCTGCGCCAGGCGCGGCTTTTCGGACTGGGCGCGTTCCAGCAGCCTGACGATGGCGGACAAGCGCGTGGCCTGGCCCAGCGCTTGGACCTCGACGGTCAGCGTGCTTTCGATGTTCAAGGTGCCGCCGGTGACGTGATCGCCCGGGTTGCGCGCCAGCGGCAGGTACTCGCCGGTGAGCAATGACTCGTCGATGCTCGAACGGCCCTCGACAATCCGCCCGTCCGCCGGGATCACCGCGCCGGGCAGCACCTGCACCCGATCGCCGCAGTTGAGTTCGGCCAGCAGAATGCGCTCGCTGCGCCCCTCGCTGTCCAGGCGCAAGCACGAGGCCGGCAGCAGGTTGACCAGTTGCGCAGTGGCCGCTGCCGTGCGCTCGCGGGCGCGGCGTTCAAGGTAACGGCCAGTCAGCAGAAACAGGGCAAACATGCCGACCGTGTCGAAGTACAGCTCGCCACTCCCGGTGATCGCCGTCCAGATCCCGGCGCAGTAGGCCAGGGCGATGGCCAGCGACACCGACACATCCATGGTCAGGTGGCGGGTGCGCAGGTCGCGCGCGGCGCCTTTGAAAAACGGCGCGCAGCTGTAGAACACGATCGGCGTGGTCAGAAACAGCGCAACCCAACGCAGAATGGTGTGCAACTCGGGGCTGAGGTCGATGTTGAATTCCGGCCAGGTGGCCATGGTCGCCATCATCGCCTGGAACCACAACAGCCCGGCCACACCGAGGCGGCGCAGGGCGGTGCGGTTCTCCCGCGCAAGCTGCTCGGCGGCCTGGTCGGGCTGATACGGGTGGGCGGCGTAGCCAATCTGGCGCAGCTCGGCCATCAGCTTCGACAACGGCAGTTGCAGGTCGTCCCAGCTCAGCAGCAGGCGGTGGTTGGACAGGTTCAGGTGGGCGTCGGCCACGCCTGGCACATTGCGCAGATGTTTCTCGATCAGCCAGCCGCAAGCGGCGCAACTGATGCCTTCGATCATCAGCACCGCTTCGGCATGGCCATGGTCATGGCGGACGAAGCCTTGCTGAACATCGTTGCGGTCGTACAGCGCCAGTTCGTCCTGCAACTGCTGGGGCAGGGCCTCTGGGTTGGCGCTGGTTTCGCTGCGGTGCTGGTAGTAGTGCTCAAGGCCGCCAGCCACGATGGATTCGGCAACGGCCTGGCAACCGGGGCAGCAGAATGCGCGCAGCTCGCTCAGGACCATGGCGTTGAAGCGGCTGCCGGCAGGTACCGGCAAAGCACAGTGGTAGCACGGGGTGGGCTGAGTCATCACATCATGGCCTTACACAAAGTTGCACGCTATCCCTGTAGATACCGCCTTGTGCCGCGAAAGGGGCGCGCAGCGGCCCCAGGATTTGTGCCGCGGCCGAGATTGCCGGGGCTGCTATGCAGCCCTTTCGCGACACAAGGCCGCTCCTACAGGTGCTCGGCGCCTGGGATGGCTTCATCGCCGAGCTGGAGGGTTACGCCGTGCTCGACTTTCTCTTCTTCGAACAAGCGCCAGATGTGGCCATCCTGGCTGCCCAGCAGCTCGACAAAGCGCCGGCCCTCGACCTTGTCGTCCAGTTGGCCAACATAGCGGCCGGCTTCGCTGCGCGCCAACTGGACTTTGCGGTCCTTGTCCGGCTGGGTCGGCGAGATCAGGTTGAGTTCCAGCGTCTGCGGGTCGCTGTTGCCGCTCAGACGCAGCTCGACCTCGCCGGTCAGCTCATCGAGGAGCACGCTGGCCTTGAGGTTGAGAGTCTGCGCCAGCAGTTCGCGGTCGAGCGAGCGGTTGATGCCTTTGCCGGCCTCGTAGTAGTTGTCGTTGACCAGGTTGTCTGGGTTGCGCACGGCAATGCTGACCATGGTCAGGCTCAGGCACACCGAGGTGGTGAGGATGCCGATGAGGATCCAGGGCCAGAGGTGCTTGTACCAGGGGCTGGCGGCAGTAGCAGGCATGGAGCGGGTTCCTTAGCGAATTTGCGGGCCGATGAATCGGCTCTTGGCTTCAACCTGGGTGCCGTTGTCGTCGGCGTCCTTGAGGGTGAAGATGACTTCGTTGGTGGTCGACGGCAACTGTTCGGGGGCCACCGACAGCTGCACCGGCAGGCTGACGATATCACCGGCCTCGACACGGATCTCGCGCCGGCCTTGCAGTTGCAGGTCTGGCAGGCCGCTGGCCTCGAGCACGTAGACGTGATCGCGCTGATCCTTGTTCATGACTTTGAGGCTGTACACGTTCTCGATCCGCCCCTGAGCGTTTTCGCGGTACAGCACGCGGTCCTTGCTGACATCGAACCCCACCAGCGAACGGGTAGCGAAGGCCGTGGCCAGGGCGCCGATCATCACCAGCAGGACTACTGCATAACCGATCAGGCGCGGCCGCACCATGTGCGTCTTTTGCCCGGACAGGTTGTGTTCGGTGGTGTAGCTGACCAGGCCGCGTGGGTAGTTCATCTTGTCCATGATGGTGTCGCAGGCGTCGATGCAGGCAGCGCAGCCGATGCACTCGACCTGCAGACCGTCACGGATGTCGATGCCGGTCGGGCACACCTGCACGCACATGGTGCAGTCGATGCAGTCGCCCAGGCCTTGCGCCTTGTAGTCGGCGTCTTTCTTGCGCGGGCCGCGCAGTTCGCCGCGGCGCGGGTCATACGAGACGATCAGGGTGTCCTTGTCGAACATCACGCTCTGGAAGCGCGCATACGGGCACATGTAGATGCACACCTGTTCACGCAGCCAACCGGCATTGCCGTAGGTGGCCAGGGTGAAGAAGCCGACCCAGAAGTAAGCCCAGCCATCGGCTTCGCCGGTGAAGAATTCCACGAGCAGTTCACGGATCGGCGAGAAGTAACCGACAAAGGTCACCCCGGTGACGAAACCGATCAGCAGCCACAGGCTGTGCTTGGCGGTCTTGCGAGCGAGCTTGTTGGCGCTCATTGGCGCCTTGTCGAGCTTCATGCGCTGGTTGCGGTCACCCTCGGTGATTTTCTCGCACCACATGAACACCCAGGTCCACACGCTCTGCGGGCAGGTGTAGCCGCACCAGATGCGCCCGGCGAACACGGTGATGAAAAACAGGCCGAAGGCGGCGACGATCAGAATGCCCGACAGCAGAATGAAATCCTGCGGCCAGATGGTGGTGCCGAAGATGTAGAACTTACGTTCGGGCAGGTTCCACCAGACAGCCTGGTGGCCGCCCCAGTTCAGCCACACGGTGCCAAAGTAGAGCAGGAACAGCAGCGCGCCGCCGACCATGCGCAGCCTGCGGAACACGCCGGTGAAAGCGCGGGTGTAGATCTTGGCACGGGAGGCATAGAGGTCGACGGAATCCTTTCCCTTGTTGGCAGGCGGGGTCACGTCATGTACCGGAATGTGCTTGCTCATCATCGAGTCCCACGGCAGTGGAGAAGTGCCGCGGCCAGTGCATGCCGGCCGCGGTCGTGCGCCTGGTGCTGACGCTCTGCGGCCTATGATACGCCTGTGCTGGCGAGGTTGGACCGTGCTGCGACGTTATGTCGCGTTGGGTTTGCCTGTGAAATGGTGTAGGTGCGATTGTCAATTGATCCAGGTCAGCCGAGGTGCAAACGCCTCGGCTGACCTGGCTGGATTACGGCTTGGCAGGCTCGGCGGCTTCCTGCTGCGACAGGCTGTACACATAGGCGGCCAGCAGGTGCACCTTGTCATTGCCTTGCAACTCGGCCTGGGCCGGCATCTGGCCCTGACGGCCGTAGCGGATGGTCTGCTGCAACTGGGCGAAGCTTGAGCCGTAGATGAACGCCTGCGGATGGGTCAGGTCAGGTGCGCCCATGGCCGGCGTACCCTTGGCCTCGGGCCCGTGGCAGGCGACGCAGTTGGTGGCGAACAGTTTCTGGCCGTTGGCAGGATCTGCCTTGATGCCCTCGGGCAGCTTGCGCCCGTCCAGGTTGGTCAGGACAAAGGCGGCCACATCAGCCACACCTTGCTCGCCGAGCACCTCGGCCCAGGCCGGCATCACGCCGTGGCGGCCGTTCATGATCGAGGCCTTGATCGTCTCCGGCTCGCCGCCCCAGCGCCAGTCGCTGTCGGTCAGGTTGGGGAAGCCATAGGCGCCCTTGGCGTCGGAACCGTGGCACACCGAACAGTTGGAGGCGAACAACCGGCCACCCATTTTCAGCGCCTGCGGGTCCTTGGCGACTTCCTCGATCGGCATCGCGGCAAACTTGGCAAAGATCGGCCCGAAGCGGGCATTGGCCTTGGCCATTTCCTTTTCCCACTCGTGCACGCCGGTCCAGCCCGCCTCACCGTTGCTGAACTCGGTCTGCTTGTCGTTATCGAGGTAGCTGTAGCCTGGCAGGATGCCTTTCCAGTTGCCCAGGCCTGGGTACAGCACCAGGTAACCAAGGGCAAAGATGATGGTGCCGACAAACAGCCAGAACCACCATTTGGGCAGCGGGTTGTCGTATTCCTCGATGCCGTCGAAGGCGTGGCCGACGGTCTCGTCGGTGATGTCCTCGCGCTGGCCCTTGCGGGTCGACAGCAGCAGCCAGGTGAGGGCGAAGATCGTGCCCAACGTCAGCACGCTGACGTACAGGCTCCAGAAGGTAGTCATTGTTGTTTGCTCCTAGACGCTTTTGCTTGCGCTTGCTCGACGTGCTGGCTGGCTTCGGGGTCATCGGCAAAAGGCAGTTGCGTGGCCTCGTCGAAGTCGCGCTTGCGCCGTGGGCTGAACACCCACAGGGCGAGGCCGACGAACGCCACCAGTACCACCACGGTGCCCAGGCCGCGGATCATTCCGATATCCATCAGCGTCACCGTTTGCTTTTGATGATGGTGCCAAGGCCTTGCAGGTACGCCACCAGCGCGTCCATCTCGGTCTTGCCCCTGACCGCGTCGGCAGCGCCGGCGATGTCGGCATCGGTGTACGGCACGCCCAGGGTGCGCAGCACTTCGAGCTTTTTCGCGGTGTCCTTGCCATCGAGCTTGTGCTCGACCAGCCACGGGTAGGACGGCATCTTCGACTCGGGCACGACGTTGCGCGGGTTGTACAGGTGCGCGCGGTGCCAGTCATCCGAGTAACGCCCGCCGACCCTGGCCAGGTCCGGCCCAGTGCGCTTGGATCCCCACAGGAACGGGTGGTCCCAGACACTTTCGCCGGCCACCGAGTAGTGCCCGTAGCGCTCCGTTTCCGCGCGGAATGGCCGGATCATCTGCGAGTGGCAGCCGACGCAGCCTTCGCGGATATAGATATCGCGGCCTTCCAGCTCCAGCGCGGTGCGCGGCTTCATGCCTTCGACCGGCTTGTTGGTGACGTCCTGGAAAAACAGCGGGACGATCTGGGTCAGGCCACCGATGCTGACGGCAATGACCATGAAGAAGGCCAACAGGCCGATGTTCTTCTCGACTGCTTCATGCTTCATCAGTGCGCTCCCACAACGACGATCTTGGCGGCGGCTTCAGCTTCTGTGGCATCCGCTGCACGTACAGTGCGCAGCACGTTGTAGGCCATCAGCAACATCCCCGAGGCGAAGAACGCACCGCCCACTGCGCGGACGATATAGCCCGGGTGGCTGGCCTGCAGCGCCTCGACGAACGAATAGGTGAGGGTGCCGTCATCGTTGATCGCACGCCACATCAGGCCCTGGGTAATGCCGTTGACCCACATCGAGGCGATGTACAGCACGGTGCCGATAGTGGCCAGCCAGAAGTGCGCGTTGATCAGGCCGACGCTGTGCATCTGCGCCCGGCCGTAGAGCTTGGGAATCATGTGGTAGATGGCGCCGATCGAGATCATCGCCACCCAGCCGAGCGCGCCGGCGTGTACGTGGCCGATGGTCCAGTCGGTGTAGTGCGACAGCGAGTTGACCGTCTTGATCGCCATCATCGGCCCTTCGAAGGTCGACATGCCGTAGAACGCCAGCGACACCACGAGGAAGCGCAGGATCGGGTCGGTGCGCAGTTTGTGCCAGGCCCCGGACAGCGTCATCATGCCGTTGATCATGCCGCCCCAGCTCGGCGCCAGGAGGATGATCGACATGACCATGCCCAGCGACTGCGCCCAGTCGGGCAGGGCGGTATAGTGCAAATGGTGCGGGCCGGCCCAGATGTACAGGGTGATCAGCGCCCAGAAGTGCACGATCGACAAGCGGTACGAGTAGATCGGCCGCTCGGCCTGCTTGGGCACGAAGTAATACATCATGCCGAGAAAGCCCGTGGTCAGGAAGAAGCCCACCGCGTTGTGCCCGTACCACCACTGGATCATCGCGTCGGTCGCACCGGCGTAGGCCGAGTACGACTTGAACAGGCTGACCGGCAGCGAGATGTGGTTGACGATGTGCAGCATCGCGGTGACGACGATGAAGGCGCCGTAGAACCAGTTGCCGACATAGATGTGCTTGGTCTTGCGCTTGACGATGGTGCCGAAGAACACCACGCCGTAGGTGACCCAGACAATCGCCAGCAGAATCGCGATTGGCCATTCAAGCTCGGCATATTCCTTGGTGGTGGTGTAACCCAGCGGCAAGGTGATCAAGGCGCTGACGATGACCGCCTGCCAACCCCAGAAGGTGAACGCCGCCAGGCTATCGGAAATCAACCGCGTCTGGCAGGTGCGCTGGACCACGTAATACGAGGTGCCAAACAGCGCACAGCCACCGAAGGCGAAGATCACCAGGTTGGTGTGCAGCGGGCGCAGGCGGCCGAAGCTGGTCCAGGGCAGGTCGAGGTTCAGTTGCGGCCAGACCAGTTGCGAGGCGATGAACACCCCGAGCCCCATGCCAAGGATCCCCCAGACCACCGTCATGATGGCGAACTGGCGGACGACCTTATAGTTATAAGCAGTCGGACTGATTGCTGTGCTCATTCTAAGGTTCCACGGTTTGAATATTCTTGTTGGTTGAAAATCGGCGCCAGTATCGGTAACCCCTGGGGGTATGGCAACGCAAGGCTCCTCGCGCCGACCCGTGTCCAAACCCTGCATGCTGCCGTCCCGCAGCGCTTGGGTCTGGATGATTGTACACAAATAAATATTTGTTATGTGTACCGTTTCTCGACTTTTTCTGATCGATTGGTCAGGCTTTTTCGGGCCTGTCTGGGTAGGTCGGATACCCTTCCAAAGCCGTAGCTTGAACCGCCCAAAGTCGGCCCGGCGTCAGGCGCTATGGGACGTGCGAGTAGGGCGTTGCCGCCTTGGCATCAAGCTTAGTTGTGTTCGGAGGGGGTGCAAGCGAGGTCGGCGGTGGGGAGAAGCGGGGAAGCCGGGGCCGTGAAACGGCCCCGAGGGTGTCACTTGGCGGTCACGGTCTGCGCCGGTTGCGGTTGCGACAGGCTGTACACGTAGGCTGCCAGCAGGTGGACCTTGTCGTGGCCCTGAATGTCAGCCTGGGCTGGCATCTGGCCCTGGCGGCCGTAGCGAATGGTCTGCTGCAACTGGGCGAAGCTGGAACCATAGATGAACGCCTGTGGATGGGTCAGGTCAGGTGCGCCCATCACTGGCGTGCCTTTGCCTTCCGGTCCGTGGCAGGCGACGCAGTTGCTGGCGAAGATCTGCTGGCCTTTGGCTGGATCAGCCTTGACCCCTTCAGGCAGCTTGCGGCCGTCCATGTTGGTCAGCACGAACGCTGCCACATCCGCCACGCCCTGTTCACCGATCACCTCCGCCCAGCCCGGCATGACGCCGTGGCGGCCGTTCATGATCGAGGCCTTGATGGTTTCCGGGTCGCCGCCCCAGCGCCAGTCGCTGTCGGTCAGGTTGGGGAAGCCGTAGGCACCTTTGGCGTCCGAGCCGTGGCACACCGAGCAGTTCGAGGCGAACAGGCGACCGCCCATTTTCAGCGCTTGCGGGTCCTTGGCCACTTCTTCCACCGGCATGGCGGCAAACTTGGCGAAGATCGGCCCGAAGCGGGCGTCGGCCTTGTCCATCTCGCGCTGCCATTCATCGACCTGGGTCCAGCCATTCTCATAGCCCGGCAGGATGCCCTTCCAGTTGCCCAGGCCTGGGTACAGGATCAGGTAACCGACGCCGAAGGCGAGGGTGCCGACGAACAGCCAGAACCACCACTTGGGCAGCGGGTTGTCGTACTCCTCGATGCCATCGAAGCTGTGGCCCATGGTCTGGTCGGTGGTGTCCTTGCTCTGGCCCTTGCGGGTGCTGAGCAGCAGCCAGGTCAGGCCGATCAGGCTGCCGATGGTCAGTACGCTGATGTACGTACTCCAGAAGGTGGTCATTGCCCGTTACTCCTCATTGCAGGCTCCTGCCCGGCAGGGGGCAGGCGGTCATCGTCGAAGGGCAGCAGGCGCGCTTCGGCGAAATCACGGTCACGGCGACGGTTGAACACCCACAGGCTCAGGCCGATGAAGGCGATCATCACCACCAAGGTGCCGAGGCCGCGGATCATGCCGATGTCAATTGACAGTTCCATTGCTTACCTTTTGTTCTTGATCGCAGTGCCGAGCACCTGCAGGTAGGCGACCAGCGCGTCCATCTCGGTATGGCCCTTGACGGCGTCACGGGCACCGGCGATATCCGCGTCGGTGTAAGGCACGCCGAGGGTGCGCAGGGCGCGCATCTTGGTCTCGGTGTGGCTGTTGTCGACCTGGTCGGCGACCAGCCATGGGTAGGACGGCATCTTCGACTCGGGGACGACGTTGCGCGGGTTGTACAGATGCGCGCGGTGCCAGTCGTCCGAGTAGCGCCCGCCGACTCGGGCAAGGTCCGGCCCGGTGCGCTTGGAGCCCCACAGGAACGGGTGGTCCCAGACGCTCTCGCCGGCGACCGAGTAGTGCCCGTAGCGCTCGGTCTCGGCGCGGAACGGCCGGATCATCTGCGAGTGGCAACCGACGCAGCCCTCGCGGATATAGATATCGCGGCCTTCCAGCTGCAGCGCGGTGTACGGCTTCATGCCTTCGACCGGCTTGTTGGTGACGTCCTGGAAGAACAGCGGGACGATCTGGGTCAGGCCGCCGATACTGACGGCCAACACCATCAACACCGCCAGCAGGCCGACGTTTTTCTCGATGACTTCATGTTTCATCAGGCAACTCTCCTCAGGCCAACTGGGCGTTCGCAGGGGCGGCGGCTGCATCCGGTGCGCGCACCGTGCGCCAGGTATTCCAGGCCATCAGGAACATGCCGCTGAGGAAGATCGCACCACCGACGAAGCGCACGATGAAGCCTGGGTGGCTGGCCACCAGGGTTTCGACGAACGAGTAGGTGAGGGTGCCGTCGGCGTTGACCGCGCGCCACATCAGGCCTTGGGCGATGCCGTTGACCCACATCGAGGCGATGTACAACACGGTGCCGATGGTCGCCAGCCAGAAGTGCGCATTGATCAAGCCAATGCTGTACATGCGCTCTTTGCCCCAGATTTTCGGGATGGTGTGGTACAGCGCACCGATGGAAATCATCGCTACCCAACCAAGCGCGCCGGCATGGACGTGACCGATGGTCCAGTCGGTGTAGTGCGACAAGGCGTTGACGGTCTTGATCGCCATCATCGGCCCTTCGAAGGTCGACATGCCGTAGAACGCCAGCGACACCACGAGGAAGCGCAGAATCGGGTCGCTGCGCAGTTTGTGCCAGGCGCCCGACAGGGTCATCATGCCGTTGATCATGCCGCCCCAGCTTGGCGCGAGCAGAATCAGCGACATGACCATGCCCAGCGACTGCGCCCAGTCAGGCAGGGCGGTGTAGTGCAGGTGGTGCGGGCCGGCCCAGATGTACAGGGTGATCAGTGCCCAGAAGTGCACGATCGACAGCCGATAGGAATACACCGGGCGTTCGGCCTGCTTGGGCACGTAGTAGTACATCATGCCGAGGAAGCCTGCGGTCAGGAAGAAGCCCACCGCGTTGTGGCCGTACCACCACTGCACCATGGCGTCGGTTGCGCCGGCATACACCGAGTAGGACTTGGTCAGGCTGACCGGGATTTCCAGGTTGTTGACGATGTGCAGCAGCGCCACGGTGAGGATGAACGCACCGAAGAACCAGTTACCCACATAGATGTGCTTGGTGGTGCGCTTGATCAGCGTACCGAAGAACACGATCGCGTAGGCCACCCAGACAATGGTGATCAGGATGTCGATCGGCCATTCCAGCTCGGCGTATTCCTTGGAGCTGGTGTAGCCCAGCGGCAGGCTGATCGCGGCGAGCACGATCACCAGTTGCCAGCCCCAGAACGAGAATGCCGCCAGGCGCGGCGCGAACAGGGTGGTCTGGCAGGTGCGCTGTACCGAGTAATACGAGGTGGCAAACAGCGCGCAGCCGCCGAAGGCGAAGATCACTGCGTTGGTGTGCAGCGGTCGCAGGCGGCCGAAGCTGGTCCATGGCAGGTCGAAGTTGAGGGCAGGCCAGGCGAGTTGGGCAGCGATGAAAACGCCGAGCCCCATCCCGACGATTCCCCACACCACCGTCATAATGGCGAATTGGCGGACCACCTTGTAGTTGTAGGCGGTTCTGGGTGTTGTGTTCATGTATGGGTTCCCATCCACGGTTATAGGCAGACTAAACAGCGAGGCAAGAATGAGAGATGGGCAAAATGCCGGTATTGACGGGGATCAATGGGCGCAAGTGACAAATGTTTCAGGCTTGCGCTGCGATCTGCCGCAAGCCGGTGGCGAGCAGGGCTATGTGGGGTGTTTGATCCTGGCCCACGGTGCTGGCGCACCGATGGACAGCGGGTTCATGAACGACATGGCGCAAAGGCTGACAGGGCAAGGGCTGGCGCTGCTGCGTTTCGAGTTCCCGTACATGGCCGAACGGCGCGCAACAGGCGGCAGGCGGCCACCTAACCCGCAGAAGGTTTTGCTTGAATGCTGGCGCGAGGTGTATCAACAGGTGCGACCATTGGTCACAGGGCCGCTGGCGATTGGCGGCAAGTCAATGGGCGGGCGCATGGCCAGTTTGCTGGCCGATGAACTGCAGGTAGATGCACTGGTGTGCCTGGGATATCCCTTCTACGCAGCGGGCAAGCCGGAAAAGCCGCGGGTCGCGCACTTGGCGGGACTGCAGACACCGACCTTGATTGTGCAGGGCGAGCGCGATGCCCTGGGCAACCGGGAAACGGTCGCGGGCTACCAGCTGTCGTCAGCCATCGAACTGTGCTGGCTGGCGGCGGCGGATCATGACCTCAAGCCGCTGAAAGCGTCGGGCTTTACCCATGAGCAGCACCTGCAAACCACCGCAGAACGGGTTGCCCGCTTCATCCAGCGCTGAGCAGCAACTCAGCAGGCGCCGCGCCTGCTGAGCCGATGCGATTGCTGGATCAGTCGCGGTATTCGCACAGGTAAGCGGTTGCAACTGCGACCTTGAGCTGGAACTTGCTGTCGGCAGGCACGTTGAACTGGCTGCCAGCGATGAATTCCTGCCAGTTGTCGCTGCCCGGCAGCTTGACGGTCAGGGCGCCGGAAACCACGTGCATGATTTCGCGCTTGGCGGTGCCGAACTCGTATTCGCCCGGGGCCATCACGCCGACGGTGGCCGGGCCTTCAGTGCCTTCGAAAGCGATCGACTTGACGGTGCCATCAAAGTACTCGTTGACCTTGAACATGGGGCGACTCCTGTAAAGGGGGGATGAAAAAGGGGCTGGCCAGTATGCCCAAGCCCCAGCGTGTCGTCATCTGCTTTCAGGGGCTCTCGGCCGGCAGGCTCAGCGGCAGCAAACGCGCGGTGTTGCGCGCATCTTCGAGGGCGCGGTGCTGCTGGCCGCTGAACTGCAGGCCAGCCAGTTGCAGGGCGCTGTTGAGCCCGGCCGGGCGTTGCAGGTGGCGGGCCTTGGCGAAGCGCTGCTTGAGGTTGATGTGGGCGGTGTCCTGGAGCACGCTGCGCACTTTATAGTCGTGCCATTCCTGCAGCAGCTGGCGGCGGTCATAGTCGCCCCAGCTGACCCAGGCTTGCAGTTCATCGGCATGCGTCCTCAGCCAGCCCTCGAACCCAGCCCAGGCCTCACGAAAACACGCGGCGGCGTCGACGTCCGCCTGGCTGATGTGGGTCAGCTGGCGGCAGAACGGAGTCAACTGCGGGCGTTTTTTCGGTTTGACGAAGCACTGGAACTGGTCGACCTCATGGCCTTGCCGCGTCACCAGGCTGGCGCCGATTTCAATGATTTCCATCTCTGTGAGCGGCCAGCCACCGTCGTCGGTGGTGGCCTCCAGGTCGATCACTAACCAATGGGCCATGGCAGGCTCCCTTGCAAGACTCGCTAGAGAGTAGCCAAACTCGGCCAAACAGGCACCCTATGGCACTTTGGCATATGTGCCGGTTGTGCCGCTTGCAGAAAACGCCTAGCTTAGGCGCATCAAGGTTTGGTGTGTCTGCAAGTGTCTGTGTTGATTCCACTGGCCAGGCTCAAGGCCTTCTCGTCGCTGTTGCTGGTTGCTCTGCTGGGGCACGTCGCGCCTGCCTGGGCCGAACCCGAGGCAGGCATCGAGGTGCGCATCGGTGCGGCGCATTTTCCGCCTTATACCGAACGCCCGGAGCGGGGCGCCGACAGTGGCCTGCTGCCGCAACTGACACAGGCGCTCAACACGCTGCAAAAGGACTACTTCTTCGTTCTGGTGCCCACCTCGATTCCGCGGCGCTTTGCCGACCTGGAGCAAGGGCGCACCGACATGGCGATTTTCGAGAACCCTCAGTGGGGCTGGCAAAAGGTCGCCCACCAGGCCGTCGACATGGGCCTGGAAGATGCCGAAATTTTTGTCGCGCGGCGCCAGCCGGGAAGGGACCAGAATTACTTCGATGAGCTGCATGGCAAGCGTCTGGCTGTTTACCACGGCTATCATTACGCGTTCGCCGACTTCAACGCCGACCCGCAGCAGCTCAGTGCGAACTACCATGCGACCTTGACCTACTCGCATGACAGCAACCTGTTAATGGTCCAGCGAGGGCGCGCTGACATTGCCCTGGTAACGCGCTCGTATTTCAATGATTTTCTTGCTCGCAATCCTGCCAGTCGCGAACAGTTGATGGGCTCGGAACGGGTCGATCAGCTTTATCATCATTACGCACTGCTGCGCCCGAATGCACCGATCAGCCCGCAGGCATTTGCCGCGCTGTTGCAACAACTGCGCAGCAACGGTGAATTGACGCGGATTTTTCAGCCCTATCAGATCCAGACGATCAGCCCGCAGTAGCCCTCAAGTGTGCGGCTGGGCGCTTTTGCGGCAATGGATCAGGGCGTCGCGAATCATGAAGTTGACCAGCGTCGGCGACACGCCAAGTTCCTTGGCGATGTCTTTCTGCGGCACGCCGTGCAGCCGGTACATCTCGAAGGCATAACGGGTGCGCTGGGGCAGTTCATTCAATGCATCGGCGATATGTTCAAGCGCAGCCAGGTTGATGTGGGTGTGCTCGGGCGATGCATTGACGATCACCACGTTCATGCCTTCCTCTTCGGTGCCCGAGTACCTCAGCTCCATCGCCTGTTTGCGATAGTGATCGATGGCCAGGTTACGCACGATCTGGAACAGATAGCTGAGTTGAGCTTTGATCGAGGAGGTGATCTGCGGTGCGGCGTTGAGCCGGAAGAAGGCGTCCTGAACAACATCCTCGGCACGCGAGCGGCAGCCAGTGATGCGCGCGGCTATTTTGAGGAGAATGCTGCGATTGTCGACGAACGCCTGGAGTAAGGGTGAATCGCACTTACTTGTGGATAGTTGTTCCGCCATGGAAATCACCTTAGCTCTTGTAGGAATAGGAGCGCTTTTTGGATAGGGCGCTTCCTGCGACGAGCGACAAATTAGGCGGAATGATAATGGTTGTCAAATACGAAAGTTAATGAGTATCTATTCGTGCTTGATCTAAGCCTGCCCTCGCACAGTCATCCCCTCGCTGCCCGCACTGTTAATTATTTGCCCTGCCCATCCGTTCCCCTGTGTACCCAAGGCCGCCTACGCCGCCCGCATTCAGCGAGGCAACGGCCAGGCCCGACTTACCCAGACACTGGCAGGAACACCCATGACGGACGCCTTCGAACTCCCGCACTCGCTGGTCCAGGCCCTGGCGCAACGCGCCAAGCAGACCCCCGAGCGGATCGCCTTGCGCTTTCTGGCCGATGACCCGCGCGAGCAGGCAGTACTGACCTATCAGGCGCTGGATGCGCGGGCGCGGACCATCGCCGCAGCATTGCAGGCGCGGGCCGAGTTCGGTGATCGGGCAGTGCTGTTGTTCCCCAGCGGTGCCGATTACGTCGCGGCGTTCTTCGGCTGCCTGTATGCGGGTGTGATTGCCGTGCCGGCCTATCCGCCAGAGTCTGCCAAGCGCCATCATCAACAGCGCCTGTTGTCGATCATCGACGATGCCCAGCCGCGCTTGCTGCTGACCGTTGAAGCACTGCGCGACAGCCTGCAGGAACTTGACGCGCTCGCTGCTGACGGCGCGCCGCAGTTGCTGGCGGTCGACCAGCTCGACCCGGCGCTGGCGGCGCAGTGGCGCGAGCCGCAGTTGGCGGGCGATGACATCGCCTTCTTGCAATACACCTCAGGCTCTACCGCATTGCCCAAGGGCGTGCAGGTCAGCCATGCCAACCTGGTCGCCAACGAGCAACTGATTCGCCAGGGCTTTGGCATCGACCTGAACCCCGACGACGTCATCGTCAGCTGGCTGCCGCTGTACCACGACATGGGCTTGATCGGCGGCTTGCTGCAGCCGATCTTCAGTGGCGTGCCGTGTGTGCTGATGTCGCCGGGGTACTTCCTGGCCCGGCCGCTGCGCTGGCTGCAGGCGATCAGCGAGTACGGCGGCACCATCAGCGGCGGGCCGGATTTTGCCTATCGCCTGTGCAGTGAACGGGTTAGCGAAGCGGCCTTGGCCGGGCTCGACCTTAGCCGCTGGCGGGTGGCGTATTCCGGTTCCGAGCCGATCCGCCAGGACAGCCTGGAAACTTTTGCCAGCAAGTTTCAGTCATGCGGCTTCGAGCGCAGCAGCTACTTCGCCAGTTACGGCCTGGCCGAAGCCACCTTGTTCGTCAGCGGCAGCCGTCGCGCTCAAGGCATTGCTGCTCTGCAGGTCGATGCCCAGGCGCTGGCCGAGCACCGTATCGAAAGCGGCGAGGGCAGTGTGTTGATGAGCTGCGGCTATCCGCAACCCGAGCACGCCGTGTGCGTCGTCGAGCCACAGCAGCAACAGCTGCTGGCGGATAACCAGGTCGGGGAAATCTGGGCCGCCGGCCCGAGTATCGCCCGTGGCTATTGGCGCAACCCGCAAGCGACGGCACGCACCTTCGTTGAGATGAACGGCCAGACCTGGCTGCGCACGGGCGACCTGGGCTTTATCCGCGACGGCGAGATATTCGTCACCGGGCGCCTGAAAGACATGCTCATCGTACGTGGGCAAAACCTCTACCCGCAGGACCTGGAGCAGACCCTCGAGCGCGAAGTCGAAGGGCTGCGCAAGGGGCGGGTGGCGGTATTCGCCGTCGACGACAACGGCGAGGAGGGCATCGGTGTCGCTGTCGAAGTGAGCCGCAATGTGCAGAAGTCGACCGCTCCCGAGGCGCTGATCAAGACTCTGCGCCAGGTGATCGCCGATGCCTGTCGGCAGGCACCGGCGGCAGTGCTGCTGCTCAACCCCGGCGCGCTACCGAAGACTTCCAGCGGCAAGCTGCAACGCGCGGCCTGTCGCCAGCGCATGGATGACGGCAGCCTTGATTGCTACGCGCGCTTCCCGGCGGTCAGCAGCGTGGCGTCGGCGGCCTCTGTGACAGAGCCCCTGCAAGCGCGCATCGCTGCCATCTGGCGTGACCTGCTCAAGGTCGAAGCGGTGGCGGCCGATGACCATTTCCTGCTGCTGGGTGGCAACTCGATTGCCGCCACGCAGGCGACCGCGCAACTGGCAGACGAGCTTGGCATCGAGCTGAGCCTGCGCACCCTGTTTGACGCCCCGGTGCTGGCTGACTACAGCGCAGCGGTAGCTGCACTGCTGGCTGACGGCGGCCAGCAGCGCACTCATATCGACGTGCGCGGCCGCGCTCAGCCACTGCCGCAGTCGCTGGCGCAAAACCGCCTGTGGCTGCTGTGGCAGCTGCAACCGCATTCGTCAGCCTACAACATCCCGGCCGGCCTGCACCTGCGCGGCGAACTCGACGTTGCCGCGCTGCAGCACAGCCTGCAAGCGCTGGTCAGCCGCCATGAATCGTTGCGTACGGTGTTCAGCGAAGTCGACGGCCAGGCCCTGCAACGGGTGCTGCCTGAGCTGCAACTGGAACTCGCTCAGCTTGACCTGCATGGGCTGGGCCCCGCGCAGGTTGCGGCCCGCCGCGAAGCCGAGGCGCAGCAGCCGTTCGATCTGGGCAATGGGCCGCTGCTGCGCGCTACTCTGGCGCGGCTGGATGATGAGCAGCACCAGCTGTGGCTGACGCTGCACCACATCGTCGCTGACGGCTGGTCGCTGAACATTCTGCTGGATGAGTTCGCTCGCCTGTACGCGGCCCGCTGTCAGGGCCAGCACGTCAGCCTGCCAGCGCTGCCGTTGGGCTACGCCGATTACGGCATCTGGCAGCGCCAGTGGCTGGCCGGGGGCGCGGCTGCAGCACAACTTGAATACTGGCAAGCGCAATTGGGTGATGATCTGCCGGTGCTCGATCTGGCCACCGATCAGCCGCGTTCGAGCCAGCGCACACTGCGCGCCGAGCGCCTCAGCGTAAAAGTCCCGGCCCAGCTCACCACCGCGCTCAAGCAGCTTGCCGAGCAGCAACAGGCCAGCCTGTTCATGATCCTGCTGGCTGCCTGGCAGGGCTTGCTGCACCGCTACAGCGGGCAGCACGACATCCGCGTTGGCGTGCCCAATGCCAACCGCACACGCCTGGAAACTCAGGGCATGGTTGGCTTCTTCATCAATACCCAGGTGCTGCGTGCGCAGCTCGATGGCCGCCAGCCGTTCAGCCAGTTGCTGGCCCAGGTGCGTCAGGCCACGATCGAGGCGCAGGCGCATCAGGACCTGCCGTTCGAGCAACTGCTTGAAGCACTGCCGCAGGCTCGTGAGCAGGGCCTGTTCCAGGTCATGTTCAACCATCAGCAACGCGACCTGTCAGCGCTGCGCCGCCTGCCTGGTTTGCTCGCCGAAGAGTTGCCATGGCACAGCCGTGAAGCCAAGTTCGACCTGCAACTGCACAGCGAAGAAGACCAGCAGGGCCGCCTCAGCCTGGCCTTCGACTATGCCGCCGAGCTGTTCGACGCGGCCACCGTGCGGCGCCTGTCGCAGCACCTGTTGGCCTTGCTCGAACAGGTCAGCGTGCAACCGCAGCTGGCGCTGGGCGATGTGCAGTTGCTTGATGCCGCCTCGCGCACGCAACTGCTGCAATGGGGCCAGTGCGCAGCGCCGGCGCCGCAGCGCTTGCTGGTCGAGCAGCTCAACGAACAGGCGCGCCTGACCCCGCAACAGCCGGCTCTGCTCTGGGACGGCGGCAGCCTCGATTACGCCAGCCTGCACCAGCAGGCCAACCGCCTGGCGCATTACCTGCGCGACAAAGGTGTCGGCCCCGATACCTGTGTCGCGATTGCCCTGCAGCGCTCGCCACAGTTGCTGGTCGGCTTACTGGCGATCCTCAAGGCCGGTGGCGCCTATGTGCCGCTGGACGTCGATTACCCTGCCGAGCGGCTGGCGTTCATGCTCGCCGACTGTGGCGCGAGCCTGTTGCTCAGCCACAGCGACTGCCTGGCACAGCTGCCGCAGCGTGCCGAGGTCAGCGTGATCGCCCTTGACCAGTTGCACCTGGACAGCTGGCCAAGCCATGCGCCGGGGCTGCATCTGGAAGGCGACAACCTCGCCTACGTAATCTACACCTCAGGCTCCACCGGCCAGCCCAAAGGCGTCGGCAATACCCATGGGGCATTGGCCGAGCGCCTGCAGTGGATGCAGACCAGCTATGCACTGGAGGCCAGCGATGTGCTGCTGCAGAAGGCACCGATCAGTTTTGACGTGTCGGTGTGGGAGTGCTTCTGGCCGCTGCTCACCGGTTGCCCATTGGTCCTCGCCGGCCCCGGCGAGCACCGTGATCCGCAGCGCATCGCCGAGCTGGTGCAGCAGTTTGGCGTGACCACGCTGCACTTCGTCCCGCCGTTGCTGCAGGTGTTTGTCGAGGAGCCGCTGGCTGCGAGCTGCACGAGCCTGCGCCGGCTGTTTTCCGGTGGCGAGGCGTTGTCGGCCAGCCTGCGTGATCGGGTTCTGCAGGTACTGCCGCAGGTGCACCTGCACAACCGCTATGGCCCGACCGAAACCGCAATCAACGTAAGCCATTGGCATTGCCAGCCCAGCGATGGCGAGCGTTCACCTATTGGCAGGCCGCTGGCCAACGTGCTCTGCCAGGTGCTCGATGACGAGATCGAGCTGAGCCCGCCAGGTGTGCCGGGCGAGCTGTGCCTGGGTGGCGTCGGCCTGGCTCGGGGTTACCTGGGCCGACCAGGGCTGACCGCCGAGCGCTTCGTGCCGCAGGCCGATGGCAACGGCGCGCGCCTGTACCGCAGCGGCGACCGCGTCCGTTGGTTGCCCGAGCATGCGGCGCTGGAATATATGGGCCGGCTCGATCAGCAGGTCAAGGTCCGTGGCTTCCGGGTTGAACCCGAAGAAGTGCAGGCCTGCCTGCTGGCTCAGCTGGGCGTCTCTCAGGCGGTGGTGCTGATTCATCAGGACGCGGTTGGTGCGCAGTTGCTCGGCTATTACACCGGTAACGCGCAGAGCGAGGCGCTGCTGGCCGCACTGAGCGAGCGCCTGCCGGCCTATATGGTCCCGGCGCAATTGATCCACCTTGCTCAGATGCCCATCGGCCCAAGCGGCAAGGTCGAGCGCAAGGCGCTACCGGCGCCGGTCTGGCAGCAACGCCAGCACGTCGAGCCGCACACTGCGCTGCAACAGCAGGTCGCGGCAATCTGGCGCGAAGTGCTCGGCGTGCCGCAGGTGGGCTTGCAGGATGACTTCTTCGCCCTCGGTGGCCACTCGCTGCTGGCCACCCAGATCGTCTCGCGCACACGCCAGGCGTTGGACGTCGAACTGCCGTTGAAGACCTTGTTCGATGCCAGCGAGCTGGGCGCATTCTGTGTCGAGATTGCCGGGCTGCGCGAGCGCGGCGAGCATAACCAGCAAGGCGCTATTGCGCGGGTCGACCGGCGCCAGGCGGTGCCGCTGTCGTATTCGCAGCAGCGCATGTGGTTCCTCTGGCAGATGGAGCCGGACAGCCCGGCCTACAACGTCGGCGGCATGGCGCGCCTGCGCGGCACCTTGCACGTGGATGCCTTCGAGCGCGCCCTGCATGCGTTGATTGCCCGTCACGAAACCCTGCGCACCACCTTCCCGAGCATCGACGGCGTGCCGTACCAGTGCGTCGCCGAGCACAGCCCATTGCAGGTGCAGTGGCATGACTTCAGCGCGGTGGCTGCCGAGCAGCGCCAACAGCGCCTGCAAGCGCTGGCCGATCAACAGGCGCACCAGCCGTTCGATCTGGAGCGCGGTGCGCTGCTGCGCGCCTGCCTGGTCAAGGCCGCCGAGCGCGAGCACTACTTTGTCCTGACCTTGCACCATATCGTCACCGAAGGCTGGGCGATGGACATCTTTGCCCGCGAACTGGGTGAGCTGTACGAAGCCTTTGTCGATGATCGCGAGTCGCCGCTGGCGCCTTTACCAGTGCAGTACCTGGACTACAGCGTGTGGCAGCGGCAATGGCTGGAAGGCGGCGAAGGCCAGCGCCAGCTGGCCTACTGGCAGGCCCGGCTGGGCGATGAACAGCCGCTGCTGGAACTGCCCAGCGACCGCCCACGGCCGCCGGTGCAGAGCCATCAGGGCGGGCTGTACCGCTTCGACCTCGACCCGGCCCTGGCGGCGCGGGTGCATGCGTTCAATGGCGAGCGCGGCCTGACCCTGTTCATGACCATGACCGCCACTCTGGCGGCCTTGCTGCACCGCTACAGCGGCCAGCGCGACCTGCGTATCGGTGCGCCCGTGGCCAACCGGATTCGCCCGGAAAGCGAAGGCCTTATTGGCGCCTTCCTCAACACCCAAGTGCTGCGCTGCGAGCTGGACGGGCAGATGCGTGCAGGCGACCTGCTAGAGCAACTGCGTGACACCATCGTGGCCGGCCAGTCGCACCAAGACCTGCCTTTCGAGCAACTGGTCGAAGCCTTGCAACCGGCGCGCAGCAGTGCCTACAACCCGCTGTTCCAGGTGATGTGCAACGTGCAGCGCTGGGCCTTCCAGCAAAGCCGCGAGCTGGCCGGGATGCAGGTCGACTACCTGCTCAACGACGCCAGTGCGACCAAGTTCGACCTGTACCTGGAAGTTACCGACCTGGACGGCCGCCTCGGCTGCTGCCTGACCTACAGCCGCGACCTGTTCGATGAACCGCGCATCGCCCGTATGGCCGAGCACTGGCAACAGCTGCTGGCTGGGCTGATCGCCGACCCGCAGCAGCGTCTGTGCGAGCTGCCGATGCTGGCCGCGGCCGAGCAACAGGTGCTGCTTGAGCAATTGCAGGGCGAGCCTGCTGGCGAGCTGCAACACACCCTGCACGGTCTGTTCAGCGTGCAAGCCCAGCGCAGCCCGGATTCGCTGGCGCTGACCTTTGCCGGTGAACACCTCAGCTATGCCGCCCTCGACCAGCAGGCCAATCGCCTGGCGCGGGTGCTGCGCGAGCGTGGCGTCGGCCCGCAAGTGCGGGTTGGCCTGGCACTTGAGCGCTCGCTGGAAATGGTCGTTGGCCTGTTGGCAATCCTCAAGGCCGGCGGAGCCTATGTGCCGCTCGACCCGGAATACCCGCTGCAACGCCTGCAATACATGATCGAAGACAGCCGCATCGGCCTGCTGCTTGGCCAGCGCGATTTGTTCGAACGGCTCGGCGAGTTGCCGGCCACTGTCGGCCGTTGGTGCCTTGAGGATGATGCCGCAGCCTTGGCTGATTACAGCGATGCAGCGCTGACCAACCTCAGCCTGGCGCAGCATCAGGCCTACCTGATCTACACCTCCGGCTCGACCGGCCAGCCCAAGGGCGTGGTGGTCAGCCACGGCGAAATCGCCATGCATTGCCAGGCCGTGATCAGCGCGTTCGGCATGCGCAGCGACGACTGCGAGCTGCACTTCTATTCGATCAACTTCGATGCTGCCAGTGAGCGCCTGCTGGCGCCGCTGTTGTGCGGTGCGCGGGTGGTCTTGCGCGGGCAAGGGCAGTGGGGCGCCGAGGAAATCTGCCAGCTGGTGCGCGAGCAGCAGGTGAACATTCTTGGCTTTACCCCAAGCTACGGCAGCCAGCTGGCTCAGTACCTGGCCAGCAGCGCCGAGCAATTGCCAGTGCGTCTGGTAATCACCGGCGGTGAAGCGCTGACCGGCGAGCACCTGCAGCGGATCCGCCAGGCGTTTGTTCCGCAGCAGCTGTTCAACGCCTATGGGCCGACCGAAACCGTAGTCATGCCGCTCGCGTGTCTGGCGCCGACGACCCTGCCGGCCGACGCTGGCAGCGTGCCGATCGGCCAAGTGATCGGCGCTCGCAGCGCGTACGTGCTGAATGACGATCTGGCGCTGTTGCCCCAAGGCGGCATCGGCGAACTGTACATCGGCGGCGCCGGCCTGGCCCAGGGTTATCACGACCGCCCCGGTTTGACTGCCGAGCGTTTTGTCGCCGACCCGTTCAGCGGCGACGGCGGCCGCCTGTACCGCACCGGCGACCGCGTGCGCCTGCGCGCTGATGGCTTGGTCGAATATGTTGGCCGTGCCGACCAGCAAGTGAAGATCCGTGGCTTCCGGATTGAACTGGGTGAAATCGAAAGCCGCCTGCAAGTCTACGCCGACATCGACGAGGCAGTGGTGCTGGCGCTGGACTTGCCCGGCGGCAAGCAGCTGGTCGGCTATCTGGTCTGCGCTCAGGCCAACGCCGACGCGGCTACCCAGGCCGATCTGCGCGAAGCGCTGAAGGCTCATGCCCGCCGGCACCTGCCGGACTATATGGTCCCCGCACACCTGGTGCTGCTCGCCCAGCTGCCGCTTATGGGCAACGGCAAGCTCGACCGCCGCGCCTTGCCAGCGCCGGATCTGGAGCTGGTGCAGCTGCATTATCAAGCCCCGGCGAATGCGCTCGAGGAGCAACTGGCGCAGGTCTGGCGGGAGGTGCTCAACGTCACCCGAGTGGGCGTGCAGGACAACTTCTTCGAGCTGGGCGGCGATTCGATTCTGTCGATCCAGGTGGTCAGCCGGGCCCGCCAGCTGGGCCTGCAGTTCACCCCGCGCGACCTGTTCCAGCACCAGACCATCCAGGCACTCGCCGCGGTGGTCAGGCACAGCGATGCGCCGAGCGTGATCGAGCAGGGCGCGCGGGTCGGCAGCAGCGCGTTGACGCCGATCCAGCAGTGGTTCTTCGACAGTGAAGTGGTCGAACCGCAGCATTGGAACCAGGCCGTGCTGTTGCAGGCCCGTGAGCCATTGCTGGCGGCGAGCCTGGAACAGGCGCTGGCCGCGTTGCTGGTCCAGCACGACAGCTTGCGGCTGCGCTTCAGTCAGGTGAACGGTCGCTGGCACGGCGAGTATCAACAGCCGACCAGCGAGCAACTGCTGTGGACGGCGACGGTCGCCGATCTGGACGACTGCCAGGCGCTGTATACCGATGTGCAACGCAGCCTCGACCTGCAGCAAGGGCCGCTGCTGCGCGCCTTGCTGGTCAGTGATGGACAAGGCCAGCAGCGTTTGCTGGTCGTTATCCACCACCTGGTGGTCGATGGCGTGTCCTGGCGGGTGCTGCTCGAGGACTTGCAGGCGCTGTACCGCGGCGCCAATCTCGCGGCAAAGACTCACGCCATGGGCGACTGGGCAGCGCGCCTGGCTACCTATGCCGGCAGCGACTCGCTGCGCGATGAGCTTGGCTGGTGGCAGACGCAACTGGCTGGCGTGCGCCGTGAGCTGCCCTGTGATCATCCTCAGGGCGGCAACCTCAACCGACATGCACAGACCCTGAGCATCAACCTTGAGGTCGAACAAACTCGCCAGCTGCTGCAGCAGGCGCCGGCGGCCTATCACACCCAGGTCAACGACCTGCTGCTGACCGCCCTGGCGCGCACCCTGTGCCGCTGGAGCGGCGACCGCGAAGTGCTGGTGCAACTGGAAGGCCACGGCCGCGAAGGCTTGTTCGAAGACCTCGACCTGACCCGCAGCGTCGGCTGGTTTACCAATGCCTATCCACTGGCCTTGGCCATCGAGCCAGGCGACCACGATCAGGCCCAGGCAAGCTCGATCAAACGCATCAAGGAACAACTGCGCCAGGTGCCGCACAAGGGCATCGGTTACGGCGTACTGCGTTACCTAGCTGACGCCGCCAGCCGCGAAAGCATGGCAGCGCTGCCGCAGGCGCGGATCACCTTCAACTACCTCGGCCAGTTCGACCAGCAGTTCGATGCGCATGCGCTGTTCCAGCCGCTGGATGCGCCGGCGGGCCTGGCCCACGACCTCGACGCGGTGCTGCCCAACTGGCTCAGCGTCGATGGCCAGGTTTACGGCGGTGCCCTGCAACTGCGCTGGACCTTCAGCAGCGAGCGCTACGAGCACGCCACCATCGCCGCGCTGGCCGAAGACTATCGCCGCGAACTGCTGGCGCTGGTTGCCCATTGCCTGGCCGATGGCAACGGCAGCTTCACCCCGTCGGACTTCCCCCTCGCTCACCTGAGCCAGGAGCAGATCGACAGCCTGACCGTACCCGCTGCGCAAATCGACGACGTCTACCCGATGACGCCGATGCAGGAGGGCATGCTCCTGCATACCCTGCTCGAGCCGGGCACCGGCATCTACTACATGCAGGACCGCTACCGCATCAACAGCGCGCTCGAGCCGCAGCGCTTTGCCCAGGCCTGGCAGGCGGTAGTCGCCCGTCACGAAGCCCTGCGTGCCTCGTTCAGCTGGAGCGCCGGCGAAGCGATGCTGCAGATCATCCATAAGCCGGGCCACACCGCGGTCGACTATCAGGACTGGCGCGAGCTGGATGACGAGGCCCAGGAGCAACGCCTGCAAGCGCTGCACAAGCAGGAACGCGAAGCGGGCTTCCAATTGCTCAGCCAGGCGCCGTTCCACCTGCGCCTGGTGCGCGTGGCCGACGAGCGTTACTGGTTCATGATGAGCAATCACCACATCCTGATCGATGCCTGGTGCCGCTCATTGCTGATGAACGACTTCTTCGAGATCTATCAGGCGCTCGGTGAGGGCCGCCAGGCGCAACTGCCAGTGCCGCCGCGCTATCGCGATTACATCGGCTGGCTGCAACGGCAGGACCTCGATGAAGCGCGCCACTGGTGGCAAGCCAACCTGGCCGGATTCGAGCGCGCCACGGCGCTGCCCAGCGACCGACCGCTGCGCCACGACCATGCCGGCGACGGCATGATCGTCGGCGACTGCTATACCCGGCTGCAGGTCGAGCAGGGCGCACGCCTGCGTGAGTTGGCCCAGGCCCACCAGTTGACCATCAATACCTTCGCCCAGGCGGCCTGGGCACTGGTGCTGGCGCGCTTCAGCGGCGAGCGCGACGTGGTCTTCGGCGTTACCGTGGCTGGGCGGCCGGTGAGCATGCCGCAGATGCAGCGCACGGTTGGCCTGTTCATCAACAGCGTGGCCCTGCGTGTGCAATTGCCGGCGCCGGGGCAGCGGCAAAGTGTGCGGCAGTGGCTGCAGGGCCTGCTCGAGCGCAACATGGAGCTGCGTGAATACGAGTACCTGCCGCTGGTGGCGATCCAGGAGCGCAGCGAACTGCCCAAGGGCCAGGCGCTGTTCGACAGCCTGTTCGTGTTCGAGAACGCGCCAGTGGAAACGGCCGTGCTCGACCACGCCCAGCACCTCAACGCCAGCTCTGACTCGGGCCGGACCCACACCAACTTTCCGCTGACCGCGGTGTGCTACCCCGGTGATGACCTAGGCCTGCACCTGTCGTTTGACCAGCGCTATTTCGATCACGCCACGGTCGAGCGCTTGCTGGCCGAATTCAAGCGCCTGCTGCTGGCGCTGGTCGAGGGCTTTGACGGCGAGGTCAGCGCGCTGGCGTTGCTCGGCGCTGAGGAACAACGCTTCCTGCTCGAAGACTGCAACCGCAGCGAGCACGCCTACAGCCTTGAGCAGAGCTATGTCGAGCTGTTTGAAGCACGTGTCGCCGCGCATCCGCAGCGGGTCGTGGCGCGCTGCCTGGAAGCCAGTTTTGACTACGCCGGGCTCAACCTGGCCGCCAACCGCATGGGCCACGCGCTGCTCGCGGCGGGCGTCGCCATCGATCAACCCGTAGCCCTGCTGGCCGAGCGTGGCTTGCCGCTGCTGGGCATGATCGTCGGCAGCTTCAAGGCCGGCGCGGGCTATCTGCCGCTCGACCCCGGGCTGCCAGCGGCGCGCCTGCAACGCATCGTCGAGCTGAGCCGCGCGCCGCTGCTGGTGTGCACCGCCGCCCACGCCGAACAGGCGCGGCAACTGCTGGATGAGCTGGCCGGTGCCGTACGGCCAACCTTGCTGGTGTGGGAAGAGATTCAGGCCAGCGCCGTGGCTAGCCATAACCCAGGCGTCTACAGTGGCCCGGACAACCTCGCCTATGTGATCTACACCTCCGGCTCCACCGGTTTGCCCAAGGGGGTGATGGTCGAGCAGCGTGGCATGCTCAACAACCAGTTGAGCAAGGTGCCGTACCTGGGGCTGAACGAGCACGACGTGATCGCCCAGACCGCGTCGCAAAGTTTTGATATTTCGGTCTGGCAGTTCCTCGCCGCGCCGTTGTTCGGTGCCCGCGTGGAGATCGTGCCGAACGCCATCGCACATGACCCGCAAGGCTTGCTCAGCCATGTGCAGGCGAGCGGTATCAGCGTGCTGGAAAGCGTGCCGTCGCTGATTCAGGGCATGCTCGCCAACCCCGAGCAGCACCTGGACCGGCTGCGCTGGATGCTGCCGACCGGCGAGGCGATGCCGCCCGAGCTGGCCGCGCAATGGCTGCAACGCTACCCGGCAATTGGCCTGGTCAACGCTTATGGCCCGGCCGAGTGCTCGGATGACGTGGCATTCTTCCGTGTCGATGCAGCGTCGACCGAAGGCAGCTACCTGCCGATCGGTACGCCGACCGACAACAACCGGCTGTACCTGCTGGGTGAAGAACAGACCCTGGTGCCGCTGGGTGCAGTGGGCGAGTTGTGCGTGGCCGGCACCGGGGTGGGCCGCGGCTATGTCGGCGACCCGGTGCGCACGGCCCTGGCGTTCATCCCGCATCCATACGGCGCGCCGGGAGAGCGCTTGTACCGCACGGGTGATCTGGCCCGGCGCCGGGTAGACGGCGTGCTCGAATACGTCGGTCGCATCGACCACCAAGTGAAGATCCGCGGTTATCGGATCGAGCTGGGCGAGATCGAAGCGCGCCTGCATGAGCAAGGCGAGATCCGCGACGCCGCCGTCGGCGTGCAGGAGGGCGTCAACGGCAAGCACCTGGTCGGCTATCTGGTGGCGCATCACGGCGTGACGGCCGATGCAGCCTTGCTTGAACAGGTCAAACAGCGCCTGCGCAGCGACCTGCCGGAGTACATGGTGCCGTTGCACTGGGGCTGGTTCGACAGCCTGCCGCACAACGCCAACGGCAAGCTCGATCGCAAAGCGCTGCCAGCCATCGATATCGGTGCTCAGCACAGCCAGGACTACCTGGCGCCGCGCAGCGAGCTGGAAGCGACACTGGCCGCGATCTGGGCCGATGTGCTCGGCAGCGAGCGGGTAGGCGTGCGCGACAACTTCTTCGAGCTTGGCGGCCACTCGCTGCTGGCCACTCAGATCGCCTCGCGGGCGCAGAAGCAGCTGCAGCTGAACGTGCCGCTGCGGGCAATGTTCGAGTGCAGCACGGTCGAGGAGCTGGCGCTGTATGTCGAAGGGCTGCAGGGCAGTGTGCTGGATGACGACAAGGTCGACCGCCTGAGCGACCTGATGGCCGAGCTGGAAGGCTTCTGACAGCTGCGGCGGGCGGGCGCTGGTCGCCCGCTCGCCGGCGCCTGGCCGAGCGTTAAATTCAACCTGTGGTTATCCGTTCTAGCTTGGACACCACCTGCAGCACCATCGCATTTGATCAGAGGCGCAATGACCATTTCTCGACGCGGCTTCATCGCTGGCCTGGCGCTGGCGGGGGCTACTGGCACTGCGGCTTACTACGCGCACAGGGAGCTGACCCACGACCCGGCCGACGACATCGTTACCCCCGGCGAAGCGACGGTGGAGCCTGCCGATTTCACCGGCCAGGTGCTCGCCGAGCAGATGCGCGGGGTTTGGGACTTGCGCTTCGAGGGCGTTGATGGCGGCCTCGAGGGCTTGCCACTCACGGGCGTGCAGGCGTTTATCGACGTCGCCACCAAGGGCCGTGGCCTGCGTGGTTTTGTCGATACCGGCGAGCAGTTGCGCGCTGACGGCGTGGCCGCCTACCGCATTCTCGGGGACCTGGTCGGGGCCAACTCGCGGCAGGTGCGCTGGCGTTTGATCAGCCTGCGCGGCGGCCCCGGCTACGAGTGCATCGCCAGCCTGGATGAGGTCTGGGGCGAGTTCGCCAATGCCGGCAACGCCAGCCTCAGTGGCCGCTTGCAACGGGTCGACCGCTCGCTGACCCTGCCGGTGCCGGACAGCCGCTTCGTTGCGATCAAACGCAGTTTCCCCGAAGCACGTGAGCGCCTGAGGTACAACGCGGCGATGCAGGCCTGGGTGATCAGCCCCGAACATCGCTTGTTCCATCAGCTCTGGCACGCCACCCGCGACCAGTGGCACAAGCTCCCCGAAGACAAGCGCAACGCCCTGCGTGGGCTCGGTTGGCAGCCCGGCCCACGTGAGCAGGAGCGCGATGCCCGCGGCCCGCGCAAGCATCGCAATGGCTCGGGTATCGACTTTCTGTTCATGCACCGGCATATGCTCGCGGCAGCGCGGCAGTTGCAGGACTTGCCCGCCTGGCAGCAGTTTCCGCTGCCGCAGCCTAACGTTGAGTTCGACCGTCAGGGCTTTGCCCGCTACCACGAAAACCACGACGGCTGCTGTGTGCCGCCCAGCTGGCAGGCGCCGGGCGACGAGCCGTATGGCCAGTGGGTTGCAGCGATCAAGGCCAGCGAAACGTTCTGCAGCAACTTCCAGGTGTGGGAGTCGCAGTATCAGGACCCGCAGTACCTGGCCAGGCTCAGCCTCGGCGAGCTTGGTTCGGAAATGGAAATGACCCTGCACGACTGGCTGCACATGTGCTGGGCCTCGGTCCCGCGCGACCCAAGCAACGGCGCTCCGGTACCGTTTGCCCGCGATCCGAGCGACTTTGCTCCGCGCTGGTTCGGTGCCGACAACGACTTTCTTGGCGATCCGTTTTCATCCCACGTCAACCCGGTGTTCTGGGGCTTTCACGGCTGGATCGACGAGCGCATCGAGGACTGGTATCAGGCCCACGAGCGGCTGCATCCGGGCCAGGTGCGCCGGCTTGAGGTGAGCGGGGTGAAGTGGTTTGCGCCTGGACGCTTCGTCGAGGTCGGCGATCCGTGGCTGGGGCCGGACACCCACGGTTGCAGCAGCACGCCCGGCCTGCGCCTGGGCAAGTCGGTGGAGATGGACGTAGAGACCATGAAGCTGGCTCTGCGCATCACTTTTGGTGAAGACGACACGCTCGCCGGGTTGGTGCGCAAGGTGCCGCAGCGGCCTTGGTATGCGCGGCACTTGTCGCTGAAGAATATCGTCTGAAGCCGGCCTGGGGCCGCGGCCCCGGGCGTTCGCCTACTGCTCGACCTGCCAGCCACCGCCCAGGGCTTTGTACAGCGCAACGCTGCCTTGCAGGCGGGCCAGACGCAGTTGCGCCTGCTGGTCCTGGGCCAGGTACAGCGTGCGCTGGGTTTCGAGCACGCTGAGCAGGGTTTCGGCGCCGGCGCTGTAGCGGCGTTGGGCGATATCGAAAGCCAGCCTGGCCTGGGTGAGCTCCTCATCCTGCCACTGGCGCTGACGGTCTATCCCGCTGATCGCGTTGAGCGCCTTTTCCACATCGGCAAAGCCGGCAACGATGCTGCTGCGGTAATTCTCCAGCAGTTCTTCCTGCTCGGCCGTGGCCAGGTCACGGGCCGCACTGAGGCGGCCGTTATTGAAGATTGGCCCGATCAGCCCGGCTGTCAGGGTGTAGTAGGGGCTGTCGAGGATGTCGGCGAAGGTGCGCGCGCCACTGCCCAGTTCGGCGCCCAGTGTCAGCCGCGGCAACAGTGCAGCGCGGGCGACCTGAACATTGGCACTGGCGGCGGCCAGACGTGCTTCGGCGGCGGCGATGTCCGGGCGGCGGCCGAGCAGGTCGCTGGGCACACCACTGCCGATCTGCGGCCAGCGCACGGCGCTGATGCTGGCGCTGGTCTGCGGCAGGTTCTGCACCGGTTCGCCGAGCAGTGTGGCCAGCGTCACGTGGTTGTCTTGCCACTGTTGTTCGAGCAACCGCACTTGCCGTTCCTGAGCGGCGACCAGACTGCGCTGCTGGGCAAGCTCCAGGCGGGTGGCAGACCCCGCACCCTGGCGGGCCTCGACTACGCCGAGCACATCGCGCGCGTTGGCCAGGTTGAGGCAGGCGATGCGCAGTTGCTCTTGCAGGGTCAGGCCACGCAGGTAGCTGTCGGCAACGGCGCTGGTCAGGGTCAGCTCGACGGTGTGCCGATCAAAGCGGCTGGCGTCGACCTCGCGCAGGGCGCTGTCGCGAGCGGCGCGCACACCGCCCCAGAAGTCCACCTCGTAGCTGGCGCTCAAGCGTGCATCGAAGGCGGTGCTGGTGCGCTCGCTGCTGCTGGCGTCGAGCTGGTCGTTACCCTCGCCACGCAGCAGCCGCTGGCGGCTGGCGTCGAGGCCGTATTGCAGGTCCGGCAGAAACGGCGCGCCGGCAATCACCGCTCGCGCCTGCGCCTGGCGTACCCGCGCAGCAGCGCCGGCAAGGTCGTGGCTGTTGAGCCGGGCGCGCTCGACCAGACCGTCCAGCTCGCTGCTGGCAAACGCCTGCCACCAGCGGGCATTTGGCAGCGGGTGGTTATTAACCTCACTGCCGCCCTGCCAGGCCGACGGTGCCGGAAGGTTAGCCTCGAAGACGGGCGCGGTGCTGCAGGCGGCGAGGGCAAGGCTCAGGGATAACAGGCTGATGCGGCTGGGCAAGGTCATGGATTATTCGCTGGTAAGGGCTTTGACCGGATCGAGGCGGGCGGCTTTGCGCGCCGGCATGAAGCCGAACACCACGCCTGTCACCACGGCGCAGGCAAAGGCGCCAAGAATGGCCGGCAGGGCGAAGGCTACGGCGATGTCGGCCAGCAGCAGGCCGCCGCCAATCGCCAGGGCGAGGGCAATGCCGGTCACGCCGCCGACCATCGACAGCATCACCGCCTCGCTGAGGAACTGGCGGAGGATGTCGCGCTGACGGGCGCCGGTGGCCATGCGGATGCCGATCTCGCGGGTGCGCTCGCGCACGGTCATGAGCATGATGTTCATCACGCCGATGCCGCCGACCAGCAGCGAGATCGCGGCGATGGCGCCGAGCATCAGCGACAGGCTGTTCTGCGTCCGTGCTTCGGCCTGAATCAGCGCCGCGTCGTTGGTCAGTTCGAAATCCGCCTTGCCCTGGTGGCGCTGGCGCATCAAACGCTCGATGGCCGCTTCGGTGGCGCTGACCCTGGCCGAATCGGCGGCGGCGATGATCACGTACTCAGGATCGTGGCTGCCGAACAGGCGGATCGCCGCTGCGGTGTAGGGCACCACGATGCGCTCGTCGCTGTCCTGATCGCCGGAACTGGCACCTTTGGCCGCGAGCATGCCGATTACCTGAAACGGCACATTGCCGAGCAGCAGGTACTGGCCGATCGGATCGCTGCCCGGGGCGAGCAGCTTGTCGCGGACCTTCTGCCCGATCACCGCCACAGCGGCGCCGGAGCGCTCGTCGGCCTCGGTGAAGAAGCTGCCGGCCACCACCGGCCAGTTGAGAATGTGCGGGAACTGGATATTGTTGCCGCCGACATAGAACTGCTGATTGTTGTTGCCATGACGGACCATCAGCTCGCCGCCAATGACTGGCATGATCCGCTCGACCTGCGGCAGTTGCGCGACCGCGGCAACGTCATCGAGGCTGACGATGCCGCCCGGTTCGCGCAGGGTGGCGTGGCGCCCGCTCAGGTAGAGGATGTTCGAGCCAAACGCGGCCATCTGCGCCATGACCTGGCGCTTGCTGCCTTCGCCTACAGCGAGCATGACCACCACCGAGGCGACGCCGATGACGATGCCAAGCAAGGTCAGTGCGGTGCGAAAGCGGTTGATCCACATCACCCGCCAGGCGGCTTGCACGGCTTCAACCAGCTCGCCTTTCCAGGCGCCGCGCTCGACGGCGCCCTGATCCAGACGCTGGCGCAGGTCATCGGCCTGCAGCCCTTGTATGACCGCAGGCGGCTGGCCAGCCGCTGAGTCGCTGACGATCTGCCCGTCACGAATCTCGATCACCCGCGCTGCTCTGGCCGCGACTTCGCGGTCGTGGGTGATCAGGATGATCACATGGCCCTGGCTGGCCAGTTCGTCGAGCAGGTTCATCACCTCGGCGCCGCTGTGGCTGTCCAGCGCACCGGTCGGCTCGTCGGCCAGGATGATATGGCCGCCGTTCATCAGGGCACGGGCAATCGATACTCGCTGCTGCTGGCCGCCCGACAACTGATGCGGACGGTTGCCGGTGCGGCTGGCCAGGCCCAGCCGGTCGAGGAGGGCGGCGGCGCGGGCATGGCGCTCGGCGGCCGCGGTCCCGGCGTAGATGGCCGGCATCTCGACGTTTTCTTGGGCTGAGCCAGACGGGATCAGGTGGTAGCCCTGGAAGACGAAACCGAACGCTTCGCGGCGCAGCCAGGCCAGCTCATCGCTGTCCAGTTCGGCAACGTTCTTGCCAGCGAAGTGGTAGCTGCCGGAGGAGGGCCGGTCGAGGCAGCCGAGGATGTTCATCAAGGTTGATTTGCCGGAACCGGAGGTGCCGACGATGGCGACGAATTCACCCGGATCAATGCTCAGGCTGACCCCGCGCAATACCTGCACTTCAGGGCTGTCGATACCGCCGTAGACTTTGCAGATGCCGTTCAGCTCGATCAGAGGCACAGACATTCAACCTCCGCTGGCGCTGGGCGCGCCGATGACCAGTTGCTCGCCTTCGGCGAGGCCGTCGAGGATCTGCACGCGCAGTCGATCACTGAGGCCGGTGCGGACCTCGCGCTGCTCGATCTTGCCGTCGCGCTTGACCACCTGCGCCAGGCGCAGGCCCTCGGCCTTGCCTTCGTCGAAGGCGGCCAATGGCGCGGTCAGGACCTGGCTGGCCTGGCCCGCGACGAAGAACACCTGGGTGGTCATCTCGGCCATCAGCGCGCCGTCGGGATTGTCGACATCCAGCAGTACCGTGTACTGCACCACCTGGCTGCCGGTGGTACCGGCGCTGGCGCTGGCCGGGCTGCCGCCACCCTGGCTGGTCTGATCCAACGGCTTGGGCGGGATCGGCAGGATCTGCCTTACCTGGCTGGTCCAGCGTCGCTTGCCGCCGGCGAGGGTGGTGAAGTAAGCGCTCATGCCCGGCTTGACCTTGCCGATGTCGGCTTCCGAGACCTGCGCCCAGACGGTCATCGGCGACAGCTTGGCGATGCGCAGGATCAGCGGGGTCTGCTGTTGGGCGTTGAGGGTCTGGCCCTCGCGCGCGTCCAGCGCCACCACCGTACCGTCCATTGGGGCAAAGATGCGCGTGTAGCCAAGCTCGGCTTCATCACTGCGCAAGCTGGCCTGGGCCTGGCGGATCTGCGCCTGGTACATGTCGATGCGCGCCTGGGTGACCTTGAGCTGGGCGTCAGCGCTTTGCAGGTCTTCGGCACGGGTGGCGCCGGCGGCAGCCAGTGCACGTTGGCGCTGCTGTTGTTGCTGGGCCAGCTGGAATTGCGCGCGTTGCTCAGCCAGTTGCGCCTTGAGGTTGTCGATCGAATAACGCCCGGCATCGAGCCTGGCCTGTTGCGTCGAGGGGTCGATTTCGACCAGCAGCTGACCCTGGCGGATCGGGTCGCCGACTTCGACGTGCAGCTTGCGGATCTGCCCCGACGCCTGCGCCCCCACGTCGACGTAGCGGCGTGGCTGCAGGGTACCCAGCGCGGTAACGCTGCTTTCGATGTCGGCGCGGGTAACCGCGACGGTGCTGACTGGCGCGCCAGCCAAGGGCAAGCTGGCCCAGGCCAGTACGCTGCCCAGCGCCAGCAGGCCGAGGCCACCGAGCAAAACACGGTGGCGGGTGGTGGTTGAGCGACTCATGCGGACTTCCAGCCAGTGAGGTAGGCCACACGCTGCCAATCAGGGCGCGCACGGAGGTGCCAGATAGACGAAAGCGCTGTATCCGGATTTAGCCGGAAAGGTGATCGCGTGCTTGTTGCTGAGAATAATTATAATTTGTAAGATCGCACTCTGATATCACTCAGTCCCGCGTCAATGCAGTGCATATTGCCCAGCAGGGAGACGCCAGGTGCCGTTGTGGAACATTATTATCGCGAGTTGGTGAGCTTTCTTTGCGCGCGTCTGGGCAATCGCCAGGCCGCCGAAGACGTGGCTCACGACGCTTACCTGCGGGTGCTGGAGCGTACCGATACGCAGCAGATCGAGCATCCCCGCGCGTTCCTTTATCGCACTGCGCTCAACCTGGTGATTGACCGCCACCGCCGCCACCTGATCCGCCAGACCGAATCGCTCGATGTGCTCGACAGCGATGAGCGCTGGCACAGCCCGGCGCCGTCGCAGAGCATGCAGCTTGGCCAGCGCCTGGCGCTGATGCAGCGCGCACTGGATGAGCTCAGCGCGCCGTGTCGCGAGTGTTTTCTGCTGCGCAAGATCGACGGTCTGTCGCATCCGCAGATTGCCGAGCGTCTGGGTATTTCCCGCAGTCTTGTGGAAAAGCACATCGTCAATGCCATGAAGCACTGCCGCGTGCGCATGCGCCAGTGGGAATCGTGAGCGGCGGCCAGTGAAAATCCCCGTGCTGGCACCTTGATTTCTCGCGTTTTAGCGACGAGTATCAGTAAAGACCCCGCCTGGTAGTCACCGGGCATGCCTGAACTGGCGCAGTATGGTCATGGAGCGTGTGTCCTTACCTCTGCCCAGGTTCGATCGATGCCTCATAAATCCTTGCGCATTCTCATCGCCGACGAGCACCCGTCCCAGCGTTTGCAGCTGGAGAAGATGCTCAATGCCATGGGGTATTACCGGATCGCCCCGGTGGAAAACTTCGAAGACTTGCAGCGCCTGGTGCAGAGTGCGCTGCAGCCGTTCAATCTGTTGATTGGCAACATCGAGCTGGCTAGCCACGCCGGTGTTGATCTGGCGCGTTTCTGTCGGGTCAGTTCGCAGATTCAGCATGCCCTGCTGTATCACTCGCAGCGCCTGAAAGTGCCGGCGGTGCCGCAGACCGAGCGCAAGGCGGTGAGCATCAGCCTGCCTAAAGTGCCTGACAGCGAGGCGTTGGAGTCATTTATGGCAATCATCGACCTGCCGATGGTGGTCGGCCAGTTGCCGCTGCCGCCCGGGCTTTCCCCAGCTTCGGGCTATCCAGGACTGCGGCGCAACTTCGCCCAGACTGTGTTCAACCGCTAAGCCTGGATGCGCCTGATGGCTGCAGGGTTTGTTATCCTCTCGCCCTTTGCCGATCTGCGGACTCTGCCATGACTGCCATCGATAGCGCGCCTGCGCCGCGGTTTACCCGCGCTGACCACCGGACCCTGGGTCTGGCGGCGCTGGGCGGCGCGTTGGAAATCTACGATTTCATCATCTTCGTGTTCTTTGCCCTGACCCTCAGCCAGCTGTTTTTCCCGCCGGAAATGCCTGAGTGGCTGCGTTTGTTGCAGAGCTTCGGGATTTTTGTGACTGGTTACCTGGCGCGGCCGTTGGGCGGTATCTTGATGGCGCATTTTGCCGACCATCTGGGCCGCAAGCGGGTGTTCAGCCTGAGCATCCTGATGATGGCGCTGCCGTGCCTGCTGATCGGGGTGATGCCGACCTACGCCGACATCGGCTACGCCGCGCCGTTGATCCTATTGGCGCTGCGGATTCTGCAGGGCGCGGCAGTGGGCGGTGAAGTGCCCAGCGCCTGGACCTTCGTTGCCGAGCATGCGCCGGATGGCCGGCGCGGCTACGCATTGGGCTTTTTGCAGGCTGGATTGACCTTTGGTTATTTGCTCGGCGCGCTTACGGCTACTTTGCTGGCGCAGCTGTTTACCCCGCAGGAGATCCTTGATTACGCCTGGCGTTACCCGTTCTTGCTTGGCGGGGTGTTCGGCGTGATTGGGGTTTGGCTGCGCCGTTGGTTGAGTGAGACGCCGGTGTTTCTGGCGCTGCGTGAGCGGCGTGAGCAGCCGGTGGCGTTTCCGTTGCGCCAGGTGTTGCGCGAGCATCGGCGGGCGTTGCTGCCGGCGGCGCTGCTGACCTGTGTGCTGACTTCGGCGGTGGTGGTGTTGGTGGTGATTACGCCTACAGTGATGCAGCAGCGCTTTGCTATCAGTGCTGGGCATACCTTTGCCTTGAGCAGTGTCGGGATCGTGTTTTTGAATATTGGTTGCGTGCTGGCGGGGTTGCTGGTTGACCGCGTCGGGGCGTGGCGGGCGTTGCTTGTTTATAGCCTGGCGCTGCCGGTGGGGATTGCCACGTTGTATGCGAGTCTGGTGGGGCAGTGGGGGATGATCTGGCCGGCCTATGCGCTGGCGGGGCTTTGCTGTGGGGTGGTGGGGGTGGTGCCTTCGGTGATGGTCGGGTTGTTTCCGGCGCAGATTCGGGTTTCCGGGATTTCCTTTACCTACAACGTGGCATATGCATTGTGGGCAAGTACTACGCCTTTGGCTTTGATCGCCTTGATGCCTTGGAGCCCTTGGGTTTGTGTGGGGTTCTGTTTGGTGATGGGGGGGGTTGGGGGGCTGACGGCTTTGTACTTTCAGGGGCGGGAGTCGTTGGTGTTTGCAGGTGATAGCCCTTCTGTAGAGACGGCCTTGTGTCGCGAGCGGGCTGTGTAGCGGCTTACGGCTATTGTTGGTTCGTTCGCGGTTTTTTTGGGCTTATCCATTTGATTTATAGGCAGTTCTGGCCCCTTTCGCCCTTACGGCGAGTCACTTTTTTGGCAGACGCCCCAAAAAAGTAACCAAAAAAGGGCTTGGCTCCACATCCGGCCCCTTCGCTGCGCTGCGGGGTTCCCTCACTCCGGCCTTGCTCCCGGGCGGACCGCGCTGTACGGCCCATCCTGGTCCGCAGCGCTTGCCGGCCATCCATGGCCGGCACCTCCCTCCGCAAGACCTGCGCTCGGCCTCCTGAGTCGCCGGTGAATCAAGATCAAGAGCACGCCTCGCTACGCTGGCGCAGAGCGGGATCAGCGTGTCGGCTGCGGTATTGGCTCGGCTTGAGATTGCTGGGGCCGCTGCGCGGCCCAGCTTTTGACTTTTGTTCTTGATCTGCGCCAGCGCAGCGAGGCGTGCCCTTGATCTTGATCTGCTGTTGATCTTGATCTTCGAGCGACTTCAGGAGGCCGAGCGAAGGTCTTGCGGAGGGAGGTGACGGGCATGGATGCCCGTCAAGCGCTGCGGCCCAGGATGGGCCGTACAGCGCGGTCCTCCCGGGAGCAAGACCGTAGCGAGGGAACCCCGGAGCGCAGCGCAGGGGCGGTATGTAGGAGCGGGCGGCTTTGCCTACTTTTGGCCAAGACCAAAGTAGGCCGCCGTAAAGGCGGAAGGGGCCAGAACTACCGACCAATCAAACGGATAAGCACCCAATCCCAAACTCCCAATCACATATTAGGATAGTTAGGCCCACCCGCACCCTCAGGCGTAACCCAGGTAATATTCTGCGCCGGATCCTTGATATCACACGTCTTGCAATGCACACAGTTCTGCGCATTGATCTGGAACCGCTTGGCGCCATCTTCCTGCGTAACCACCTCATACACCCCAGCCGGGCAATATCGCTGCGCCGGCTCGTCATACAACGGCAGGTTACTGGCAATCGGTACACTCGGATCAGCCAGCTTCAAGTGGCAAGGCTGCTCCTCTTCATGGTTGGTACTGGAGAGAAACACCGAACTCAGCTTGTCAAAGCTCAACTTGCCATCCGGCTTCGGATAATCGATCTTCTTCGAGTCTGCCGCCAGTTTCAGGCACGCATAATCAGGCTTGGTATCACGCAGGGTGAACGGCAGCTTGCCGGCAAACCAGTTCTGGTCGACATAGTTGAAGGCAGCACCAAACAGCGGCCCGAACTTGTGCATCGCCGGGCCAAAGTTACGGCTGGCAAACAACTCGTCATGCAGCCAGCTGGCCTTGAATCCATCGACATAGCTATTGAGCACATCACCGCCTTCACTCCCGGCCAGCAACGCAGCAGCCACCGCATCAGCGGCGAGCATGCCCGACTTCATCGCTGTATGGCTGCCCTTGATCTTGGCGAAGTTCAGCGTGCCCAGGTCGCAACCAATCAGTGCGCCGCCATTGAAGACCATCTTCGGCAGCGAGTTGAAGCCGCCCTTGGCGATTGCGCGGGCGCCGTAGCTGATGCGCTTGCCGCCTTCAAGGTACTGGCTGATCACTGGGTGATGCTTGAGACGCTGGAACTCATCGAACGGCGACAGGTACGGGTTGGAGTAGGACAGGTCGACGATAAGGCCAACCACCACCTGATTGTTCTCCAGGTGATAGAGGAACGAGCCACCGGTGTTCTCGTTGCTGACCACATCCAGCGGCCAGCCCGCGGTATGCACCACCAGGCCTTGCTCGTGCTTGCTCGGGTCGATCTCCCAGATCTCTTTGATGCCGATGCCGTAGTGCTGCACATCCGACTCGCTGTCGAGATTGAAGCGTTTGATCAGCTGCTTGCCGATGTGCCCGCGACAGCCTTCGGCGAACAGGGTGTACTTGGCACGCAGTTCCATGCCTGGGGTGTACAGGCCATCTTTCGGCTTGCCTTCGCGGTCGACGCCGAGGTCGCCGGTGAGGATGCCGCGGACTACGCCGTTGTCATCGATCAGCGCTTCCTGAGCGGCAAAGCCTGGATAAACCTCGACGCCGAGGTTTTCCGCCTGCTGGGCCAGCCAGCGGCACAGGTTGCCCAGGGAGATGATGTAGTTGCCCTGGTTGTGCATGGTCTTGGGCACGAACAGGTCAGGCACCTTGGTCGAGCTGCCGGCATCTTTGAGGACATAGATGTCATCGCGTTTGACCGCGGTGTTGAGCGGGGCGCCGAGCGCTTTCCAGTCAGGGAACAGCTCGTCCAGCGCGCGCGGTTCGAACACCGCGCCAGAGAGGATGTGAGCGCCGACTTCGGAGCCTTTCTCGACCACGCAGACGCTGATCTCGCTACCGGCTTCGGCGGCCTTCTGCTTCAGACGGCAGGCGGCGGACAGGCCTGCCGGCCCGGCGCCGACAATGACCACGTCGAATTCCATGTATTCGCGTTCCACTGGTTCTCTCCTACTCAAGGCTCATCGCTGTTTCTTGTCGGGGGCGGGCAGTCACCGGTAGCTATCTAGGCTGTAGCTTTACCGAACACCGACTACACCGCTGGGTCATGCCGCGCATTATATCTACACCACTCCAACGGTCCAATACAAACGTTTGTTTGAATTTGCCGCAGACCAGTAAAATCACAGGGAGGCGGCTGGAGGCTGGCCGATTTGCCGTATTGACCAGGCTGGGTGTTACGGTCAAGATACGAGCGGTTTTACGCTCGCCGTAGGCTGACCGATGGGCGCAGGAGCACCCCTAAAGACCAGGTGTAGAGCAGGGTTTTCGGGCTGAAAGCCGTCATGTAGTGGAGTTTACACGCCACCACAGAAAATGACCCGCAGGTTCTGCCTCGGCAGTCGCTACAGGACTTATCAGTCACAGTGAATAATCCTCTGGCCGATACGTTTTTAGAGGTGCCCTTGTACCCACGCGCAATCGCCGGGCCTTTGTCCCCAGGCGAGTTTCTTTTCACCGGAGAGTAACGAGGAATCCATGAAGGTTCTTGTAGCTGTCAAACGAGTGGTCGACTACAACGTCAAGGTTCGCGTCAAAGCGGATAACTCCGGCGTCGACCTTGCAAACGTCAAGATGTCCATGAACCCCTTCTGCGAAATCGCGGTGGAAGAAGCCGTACGCCTGAAAGAAAAGGGCATTGCGACCGAGATCATCGCCGTTGCAGTCGGCCCGACCGCTGCCCAGGAGCAACTGCGCACCGCGCTGGCCCTCGGCGCTGACCGTGCCATCCTGGTCGAGACCAGTGATGAACTGAACTCGCTGGCCGTGGCCAAGGTGCTCAAGGCGCTGGTCGACAAAGAGCAGCCGCAACTGGTGATCCTCGGCAAACAGGCGATCGACAGCGACAACAATCAGACCGGGCAGATGCTCGCGGCGCTGACTGGCTACGCCCAAGGCACCTTCGCCTCCAAGGTTGAGGTGGCCGGTGACAAGCTCAACGTCACCCGTGAAATCGATGGCGGCCTGCAGACTGTATCGCTGAACCTGCCGGCGATCGTCACTACCGACCTGCGCCTGAACGAGCCGCGCTATGCGTCGCTGCCGAACATCATGAAGGCCAAGAAGAAGCCACTGGAGACTGTTACTCCGGACGCGCTGGGCGTTTCTACCGCCTCCACTGTGAAGACGGTAAAAGTCGAAGCGCCGGCTGCACGCAGCGCGGGTATCAAGGTCAAGTCGGTGGCTGAACTGGTCGAGAAATTGAAGAATGAAGCGAAGGTGCTTTGAGATGGAGAGCCCGAAATGACTATCCTGGTTATCGCTGAACACGAGAACGGCGCTGTTGCCCCGGCCACCCTCAATACCGTTGCTGCTGCCGCCAAGATTGGTGGTGAAGTCCACGTACTGGTCGCCGGCGCCAACGTTGGTGCTGTCGCCGAAGCCGCAGCCAAGATCGCTGGCGTGGCCAAGGTGCTGGTAGCCGACAACGCCGCCTATGCCCACCTGCTGCCGGAAAACGTCGCGCCGTTGCTGGCCGAGCTGGGCAAGGGTTACAGCCACGTGCTGGCTCCGGCCACCACCAACGGCAAGAACATCCTGCCGCGGGTTGCTGCACTGCTGGACGTCGACCAGATCTCCGAGATCATCGCGGTCGAGTCTGCCGACACCTTCAAGCGTCCGATCTATGCTGGTAACGCCATTGCCACCGTGCAATCGAGCGCGGCCGTCAAGGTCATCACCGTGCGTACCACCGGCTTCGATCCGGTTGCTGCCGAAGGTGGTTCGGCCACTGTCGAAGCCGTCAGCGCGGCCCACGATGCCGGCAAGTCGGCGTTCGTTGGCGAAGAGCTGGCAAAGTCGGACCGTCCCGAGCTGACTGCTGCCAAGATCGTCGTTTCCGGCGGCCGCGGCATGGGTAACGGTGACAACTTCAAGCACCTGTACACCCTGGCCGACAAGCTCGGCGCCGCCGTTGGTGCATCCCGCGCTGCGGTCGACGCAGGCTTTGTGCCGAACGACATGCAGGTCGGTCAGACCGGCAAGATCGTCGCGCCGCAGCTGTACATCGCCGTTGGTATTTCCGGCGCGATCCAGCACCTGGCCGGTATGAAAGACTCCAAAGTGATCGTTGCGATCAACAAGGATGAAGAGGCGCCGATCTTCCAGGTAGCTGATTACGGCCTGGTCGCGGACCTGTTCGAAGCAGTTCCGGAGCTGGAAAAGCTGGTCTGATCCGCCTGCTTCACTTATAAAGAAGCCCGGCCCTCGACATGAGGGCCGGGCTTTTTTCATAAGGAGTGGTGGATGAATTTTCGCAGAACGGGCAGGGCGCTGGTCTGCCTGGCCGCGCTGATGTCGCCTGCGGTCATGGCGGCCGGCAAGTGCGAGCGCCTGGTCGCCACCGGCAGCCCGGATGCGCCGCCTTATTCATGGCAGGACCCGCAAGACCCGCGGCACCTGATCGGGGCCAACGTTGACCTGCTGCGCCAGGTGGCGACCGAGCTTGGCCTGAAGCTTGAAGTGCTGCATGCCGGCCGCCGCGATCAAGCGCTGGAAGAGGTGCGCAGCGGGCGTATGGACCTGTTGCTCGATACGCCCATGCAGGTAACCCAACTGGATGCCCTGGATTACATCCACCCTGCGCTGCAACTCAATGAATACCTAGTCTGGACCCGGCATGACGGCGCCGTGGTGTTCGACGGGCCGGCTGATCTGGCTCGCTACCAGGGCACTTTGTCCGAACGGGCGCGGCTGACCCCGGCCTTCGAGGCCTTTGCCAAGGCGCAGCTCAAGCTGGTGCCGGCGCAGAACCTGACTCAGGCGTTCCAGAAGCTGGTGCTCGGTCAGGTTGATTATGTGCTGGCCGGACGCTACTCGGGCATGGCCATGGTCCAGGGCCTGGGCATGGCCAATGACCTGATTGCCCGTGGACTGCCGGTGGACCGCCCCGGGCTGTACCTGGCGGTGTCGCACAACTCGGCCTGCAATGACGCCTGGTTGCGCGGACAACTGGCAAAAAAGCTGACAGAATTGCCGATCTCCGGTGCATCCGAAACGGTGCTGCAACGTAACGTCGAACGCTGGAAGGCGCAGATGTTGGTGCCCCAGGATGCCCCCAAACAGTAGGAAGACCGTGTTGAGAATCCAACCCTTGATGCTGGCCCTGGCCATCACCAGCCTGGCTGGCTGTGCCAATGATCCGGCGCCCACTGAACAACTGCGGCTGTCCGAGCAGGCGCTGGAGCAGGCCAAGGCCGTCGGTGCCACCGATCAGGTCGAAGCGCTGAAGCTGGCAGACGAAAAACTGACTCGCGCCAAAGCCAATCTGCTCAGCCAGGACAATCGCGATGCACGCATGCGCGCCGAGCAGGCCGAACTAGATGCGCGCCTGGCCGAGGCACAGGTATTGACGCTCAAGAGCGAAGAGCAGTTGACCGTGCTGCAGTCGCGCGTCAAGCGCTTGCGTAAGCAATTGGAGGCGCAGCCATGAATCGCACTACGCCAATCGCGGCGCTGGCATTGCTGGCGCTGGTCGGTCTGCAGGGCTGTGCCAGCCAGCGCAGCGAGTCGGCCCTGGAGGACGCCAGCGCGGCATTCCAGAAGGTCAAGGATGATTCCAACGTGCTGCGCAGTGCGCCACGCGACGTGATCCGCGCCGGCGAGTCGCTGGCCAAGGCCGAGCGCTTGTCCAGCTACATCGGCACCGGTGCCGATGTGCGCCACTACGCTTATCTGAGCCAGCGCTACAGCGAGATCGCTGCCGAGCACGCCAAGCTGTCGTTGAATCAGGAGCGCATCGCCAAGCTTGATCTGGAGCGTCAGCGCCTGCAGTTGGCGCTACGTGAGGCCAAGCTGGCCAGTGTGCAGCAGCAAGGCAAGTGGGTCGAAGCGCAGATCAGCGCGCTGGCCTCCGAGCAGAGCGAACGCGGACTGGTGATGACCCTCGGTGATGTGCTGTTCGACACCGGTCGGGCTGATCTGAAGAATTCGGCAAGTCGCACCGTGCTCAAGCTGGTGCAGTTTCTCCAGCTCAATCCGCGCCGTGTGATCCGCATCGAGGGTTACACCGACAGCACTGGTACGCCGGAAGACAACCTCAAACTGTCGCGTGATCGTGCACAGGCCGTGGCCGATATGCTGGTCGATCTGGGTATCGACGAGAAGCGTATTCAGGTCGAGGGTTACGGCGACCAGTACCCGATCGACGTCAATGCTTCGGAGCGGGGCAGGGCGCAGAACCGCCGAGTCGAGATCGTCTTCTCGGACGACAAGGGCAAACTCGCCGCGCCACGCTGACGGACGCTGCTCGCGGGGCCGTTGCATGGTCGCGCGAGCTGGCGTGGATAAACCCTGAAAGGGTGCTGGTCACGTAACTGTAATGTCGACTATTCTGCAATCTGTCCCCGTACACTTTGCAACTGTTCCGGTATTCTGCCTGTCAGTGAGTCGCATAAAAACAACGACCCGTCCGCGCTTCGAGAATCCGTCATGACCAACCTGCTGCTGTACCAGCGCATCGCCCAGCAACTGGCCGAGGACATCCGTCGCGGTGTCTACCAGCCCGGTGAGCGAGTACCGTCGGTGCGCAAGATGAGCGCGCAGCTCAATGTCAGCCACGCAACCGTGCTTCAGGCCTACGCCAACCTGGAAGACCAGGGGCTGATCCGCGCACGGCCGCAGTCCGGCTACTATGTGCACCAGACGCCAGCGCTGACTGCGCAGACGCCAGACATCGCTCGCGTCGAGCGGCCTGGCCTGGTCACCCGCGCGACCATCATCCAGCAGGTACTGACCGAGGCGCGTCGGGATGGCGTGTTCCCGTTCGGCGCTGCCGTGCCACATGTCGATTATCTGCCGGTACGAGCGCTACACCAGCAATTGGCCAAGGTCACCCGTTTTCACAGCCCGCGCGCGTTCAGTTACATGTTCAGCCCGGGCTTCGAGCCACTGCGTCGACAGATAGCCATTCGCATGCGTGATGCCGGTGTGTTGGTCGACCCGCGTGAGATCATCGTGACCCATGGCTGTGTCGATGCGCTGCAGATGTCGCTGCGCGTGCTGACCCGGCCGGGCGACCTGATCGCAGCCGAGTCGCCGACCTATTACGGCCTGCTGCAACTGGCTGATCTGCTGGGGTTGAAAGTCATCGAGATCCCCAGCGACCCTGCCAACGGCATCAGCCTTGAGGCATTGCAGCTGGCGGCCAATCAGTGGTCGATCAAGGCGCTGGTACTTACTGCGCGATTGAGCAACCCGCTTGGCGGCACCATCCCGGAAGAGCGCCAGAAGCAGCTGCTGCGGCTGGCATCGGACTTCGACATCCAGATCGTCGAGGATGATATCTACGGCGAGCTGATGTTCGAACAGGGCCGCACCAAGGCACTCAAAGCCTACGACCGGCTGGATCGGGTGATCTACTGCTCGAGCTTTTCCAAGACCTTATCGCCCGGCGTACGGGTGGGCTGGATGATTGCCGGCCGTTATCAGGCCGAGATCCAGCGCTTGCAGACTTTCACCACCCACTCGGCTTGCAGCGTGACTCAGATGGGGGTGTCGGCGTATCTGGAAAACGGCGGCTATGACCGCCACCTGCGCTTTATCCGCCAGGAATACCGCAAGAACCTCAGTGCGTATCAGTTGGCGGTGCAGCAGCACTTCCCTGAGGGCACGCAAATGACCCGGCCAACCGGCGGTTTCATCCTTTGGGTGAGTCTGCCTGGGCGGGTCAACACCCAGGAGTTGCATGTGCGCGCGCTGGAGCAGGGCATCAGTATCGCGCCAGGGTTGATCTTCAGTAATACCGAGCAGTTCAACCACTGTATTCGGCTCAATTGCGGTATCCCGTGGAACAAGGAAGCCGAGCGCGCCGTGATCACCCTTGGCCTGCTGGCCCATCAATTGTGCAAAGACTCGGCCAGTTCACTGTTCTAGTCTTGCCAGACTCAGGCGGAACCGCCAGCATAGTCCTGTCATTCAGCGGTGTTTATGGAGTTCATGAAAGCGCTTCGCTGTTTTGCCCTGTTGTTTTGTCTGGCTCCGCTGTGTTTCTCCAGCGGTGCGCTGCAGGCTGCGTCCACAGCGCCCGTCGCTGCCCCGGCCAGGGCGGTCACGGCCAGCAAGGCCGCCGCTGGCAAGGCGAGCACGCCCCCGGCGAAGGCTGCGGTGCGCAAGAAGGCCAAGGCCAAGCCTGTGGCGAGAAACAAGCGCAAGGCAGTCAGCAAGGCTGTGGCCAAACCGGTACCCAAGGCCAAGCTCGACCTCAGCTTGCCTACGCACCTGGTCGACAAGCTGGAGCCGGAGGTGAATACCTTGTCGTCGCAACGGCGCAAGCCTCTGCTGCCGTCGATGTTCCCGGACAACCCGCCGGCGGATGACAGCCCATTTCAGCTCAACGGGCGCTTGATCAACAACGAGATGCAGCTGCAGTTGCGCAATGACAGCCGGCGTGAAGTCGAAGGCGCTGCCATCGATTTTCAATTCCGCCAGTAACTGCAACTGACTGCCGGGTCACGGCAAATTTCATCTGGCCAGCAATTTCAAACGAATGTTTGAGTCGTTACTATCAGGGACGTTCGTCCCGTTTTGTTCCAGGAGTCTAGACTTGATGAAATGCCGAGAGGGTTGCGGTGCATGCTGCATCGCCCCGTCGATCAGCTCGCCCATGCCGCGCATGCCACATGGCAAGCCGGCCGGTGAGCGCTGCTTGCACCTGACGCCTAGCAATCTCTGTGAGCTTTTCGGCAGGCCGGAGCGCCCCGCAGTGTGTGGTGGCTTCAAGGCCGATGTCGAGGTGTGTGGCAGTGACAGTGACGAGGCAATCAGGCTTCTCGGCTGGCTGGAGCAGATGACGGCGGCGTGACACGGTATCTTCGACAACAAGGATAAGCATGATGAGATCGTTCAAGCGTATTGCACTGCTGTGTGGCATGGGTGTGTTGTTGGCTCCGGCCGCCTGGGCAGAAAACTGGCAGGTGGCCAAGGACAAGGACGGCATCACCGTGTCGCTCAGCGAAGTGGCAGGGTCGCAGTACAAGGCCTACCGCGGCGTGACGGTGATCAAGGCACCGCTGGCCAAGGTCAAGGCGCTGCAGGAAGACGTCGCCGGGGCCTGTGCCTGGATCCATGAGTGCGAGTCGCAGAAGCTGCTCAAGCATGAGGGTGATCAAACCTGGACCTACAGCCGCTTCAATACGCCGCCGCTGGTCACTCCGCGTGACTCGGTGATGCTGGTTACCACCACTCAGCAAGCGGACGGTAGCCTGCTGCGCACGCTGGAAGAAAAGCCCGATTATCTGCCGGCAGAAAAGGGTTTTGTGCGGGTGGCCAAGGTTGAAGGCTTCTGGAGGCTGGTGCCCAAGGGTGACAGCACTGAGGTGACCTATCAGGTGCACACCGAGCCAGGTGGCAGCGTGCCGTCTTGGCTCGCCAACAAATTCGTCGTGGATGCACCGTTCAATACCCTGCAGGCGCTGCGCGAGCGCGCCGAGAAGCCCTGATCGCAAACGCAAAAAGGCTGCCCGAGGGCAGCCTTTTTTACGCATTCAGCCTTTAACCGGCGATGCTTACTTGCGATCCGTCAGGTTGACGATATCGCGCTGCGGCTCACCGGTGTACAGCTGGCGTGGACGGCCAATCTTGTACGGGCTGGAGAGCATTTCTTTCCAGTGCGAGATCCAGCCGACAGTACGTGCCAGGGCAAAGATCACGGTGAACATGCTGGTCGGAATGCCGATCGCCTTGAGGATGATCCCCGAGTAGAAGTCGACGTTCGGATACAGCGAGCGCTCGATGAAGTACGGATCGGTCAGAGCGATCTCTTCAAGGCGCATGGCCAGTTGCAGTTGCGGGTCGTCCTTGATGCCCAGCTCGCGTAGGACTTCGTCGCAGGTCTGCTTCATCACGGTGGCGCGCGGGTCACGGTTCTTGTAGACGCGGTGACCGAAGCCCATCAACTTGAACGGATCGTTCTTGTCCTTGGCCTTGGCGATGAAAGTGTCGATGTTGGAAACATCGCCGATTTCATCGAGCATGGTCAGTACGGCTTCGTTGGCGCCGCCGTGTGCCGGGCCCCACAGTGCGGCGATGCCGGCTGCGATACAGGCGAACGGGTTGGCACCCGACGAGCCGGCCAGACGTACGGTGGAGGTCGAAGCATTCTGCTCGTGGTCGGCATGGAGGATGAAGATCCGGTCCATTGCCTTGGCCAGCACCGGGCTGATCGGTTTGATCTCGCACGGGGTGTTGAACATCATGTGCAGGAAGTTTTCCGCGTACGACAGGTCGTTGCGCGGGTACATCATCGGCTGGCCCATGGAGTACTTGTAAACCATCGCTGCCAGGGTCGGCATTTTCGCGACCAGGCGCACCGCGGAAATTTCGCGGTGTTGCGGGTTATTGATATCCAGGGAGTCGTGGTAGAACGCCGAGAGGGCGCCGACCACACCGCACATCACCGCCATCGGGTGAGCGTCGCGGCGGAAACCGTTGAAGAACGACTTCAGCTGCTCGTGAACCATGGTGTGGTTCTTGACGGTGCTGACGAACTGCGCCTTCTGCTCGGCATTCGGCAGTTCGCCGTTGAGCAGCAGGTAGCAGGTTTCGAGGTAGTCCGATTGCTCGGCGAGCTGCTCGATCGGGTAGCCGCGGTGCAGCAGAATGCCCTTGTCGCCGTCAATGTAGGTGATCTTCGACTCGCACGAGGCGGTCGCCATGAAACCTGGGTCGAAGGTGAAGTGACCAGAAGCCCCCAACCCGCGGACGTCGATTACATCGGGACCAACGGTGCCGGTTAAAATGGGCAGCTCGACGGGGGCTGCGCCCTCGATGACCAACTGCGCTTTTTTGTCAGCCATGTGGCCTCCTATTAATGCTTGAAATCATCAGACAGACCCCCCACGCAGGGCCCGCACCACTATAGAGGGATAAATTCAGATGTCAATTTGCCTAAAGGTGGGTTGAATCACCCCCTAAGGCCTGATTTTTCAAGAAATTGGCGCCCGTTTACGCCTTTTGTTCGCTAAAGGCAATGCGCTATTTGGGCTAGCCCATCACGTTGTCATAAGCAGCCTAACTGTCTATACTCGGCAGCCGACCGCCAAGGGCTTGCAAGCCCGATTGCTGGGGGTCGCCGTTCTCTGGGTGGTGGGTACCTGACCAGTACACTTACCAACAACTTTGCCCTGTTAGCTTGGGGCTCTTCAGTGTGAAAAAAGCCGTGAAAAGCCAACGACCTGTAAACCTAGACCTAAGGACCATCAAACTCCCCATTACCGGTATTACGTCATTCCTGCACCGTGTCTCCGGCATCATTCTCTTCCTGGGCTTGGCGATCATGCTTTACGCATTGAGCAAATCCCTGGGTTCGGAGGAAGGTTTCGGCGAGGTGAAGGCGTGCTTGACCAGTCCGCTGGCCAAGTTCGTGGCGTGGGGTCTCCTCTCTGCCTTGCTGTATCACCTGGTTGCCGGTGTGCGCCATTTGATCATGGACATGGGCGTCGGTGAGACACTGGAAGGCGGAAGACTGGGCTCGAAAATCATCATCGCTGTTTCCGTAGTGGTGATCGTGCTGGCAGGAGTTTGGATATGGTAACTAACGTCACGAACCTCTCGCGTTCGGGCCTCTATGACTGGATGGCGCAGCGCGTATCTGCGGTCGTTCTCGCGGCTTACTTCATCTTCCTGATCGGCTACCTCGTCGCCCACCCGGGTATCGAGTTTGCCCAGTGGCACGCTCTGTTCTCCAACAATGCGATGCGAATCTTCAGTCTGTTGGCCCTGGTGGCCCTTGGCGCTCACGCCTGGGTCGGCATGTGGACCATCGCCACTGACTACCTGACGCCAATGGCGCTGGGCAAGTCGGCGACTGCGATTCGTTTCCTGTTCCAGGCGGTATGCGGCGTTGCGATGTTCGCTTACTTCGTCTGGGGTGTGCAGATTCTCTGGGGTATCTGATTCATGGCTATGATTCCAACGATTTCATTCGACGCCATCATTGTTGGTGGTGGTGGTGCCGGCATGCGCGCTGCGCTGCAGTTGGCCCAGGGCGGTCACAAGACTGCCGTGATCACCAAGGTCTTCCCGACCCGTTCGCACACTGTATCCGCCCAGGGCGGCATCACCTGCGCAATCGCCTCGGCTGACCCGAACGACGATTGGCGCTGGCACATGTATGACACCGTCAAGGGGTCGGACTACATTGGTGACCAGGACGCTATCGAATACATGTGTCAGGAAGGCCCGGCTGCGGTGTTCGAGCTGGACCACATGGGTCTGCCGTTCTCGCGTACCGAAACTGGCCGTATCTACCAGCGTCCGTTCGGTGGCCAGTCCAAGGACTTCGGCAAGGGCGGTCAGGCGGCGCGCACCTGCGCAGCTTCCGACCGTACCGGTCACGCGCTGCTGCACACCCTGTACCAGGGCAACCTGAAAGCCGGCACCACCTTCCTCAACGAGTACTACGCAGTCGATCTGGTGAAAAACCAGGACGGCGCATTCGTTGGTGTGATCGCGATCTGCATCGAAACCGGCGAAACCCTGTACATCAAGGCCAAGGCCACTGTACTGGCGACTGGCGGTGCGGGCCGTATCTACGCATCGACCACCAACGCCCTGATCAACACCGGTGACGGTATCGGCATGGCCCTGCGTGCAGGCGTTCCGGTACAAGACATCGAAATGTGGCAGTTCCACCCGACCGGCATCGCCGGCGCTGGTGTGCTGGTCACCGAAGGTTGCCGCGGTGAAGGCGGTTACCTGATCAACAAGCACGGCGAGCGTTTCATGGAGCGCTATGCGCCTAACGCCAAAGACCTTGCTGGTCGTGACGTTGTGGCCCGCTCGATGGTCAAGGAAATCATCGCCGGTAACGGCTGTGGTCCGAATGGCGACCACGTGATGCTCAAGCTCGACCACCTCGGCGAAGAAGTGCTGCACAGCCGTCTGCCAGGCATCTGCGAGCTGTCCAAGACCTTCGCCCACGTCGACCCAGTGGTCGCGCCGGTGCCGGTCGTACCAACCTGCCACTACATGATGGGCGGCGTTGCCACCAACATTCATGGTCAGGCCATGACCCAGGACGCCGACGGCGTCGACCAGATCATCCCGGGCTTGTTCGCCGTGGGTGAAGTGGCTTGCGTATCGGTTCACGGCGCCAACCGTCTGGGCGGCAACTCGCTGCTCGACCTGGTGGTGTTCGGTCGTGCTGCTGGTCTGCACCTGGAAAAAGCGCTGTCCGACGGCATCACCTACACCGACGCCAGCGATACCGACATCGAAGTCGCCCTGAGCCGCTTGAACAAGCTCAATCAGCGCACCGATGGCGAAGACGTGGCTACCCTGCGTCGCGAGCTGCAAAGCTGCATGCAGAACTACTTCGGCGTGTTCCGCACCGGCGAATACATGCAGAAGGGCATCGAGCAGCTGGCTCAGCTGCGCGAGCGTATTGGCAACGTCAAGATCAACGACAAGTCCCAGGCCTTCAACACCGCGCGGATCGAAGCGCTGGAGCTGCAGAACCTGCTGGAAGTTGCCGAAGCTACTGCGATCGCCGCAGAAGTGCGTAAAGAGTCGCGCGGTGCTCACGCCCGTGAAGACTTCGAAGATCGTGACGACGAAAACTGGCTGTGCCACACCCTGTTCTTCCCAGGTGAGAAGCGGGTTGCCAAGCGCGCAGTCAACTTCGCACCGAAGACCGTACCGGCGTTTGAGCCAAAAATCCGGACTTACTAAGGGGTGGCCGCTATGTTGAAAGTCGAAGTATATCGCTACAACCCGGACACCGACTCGGCGCCGAAAACTCAGATTTTCGAAGTCGACACCGGTGGCAAGGACCTGATGGTGCTGGACGTGCTGGCACTGATCAAGGAGCAGGACGAAGGTTTCTCCTATCGTCGCTCCTGCCGTGAAGGCGTCTGTGGTTCCGACGGCATGAACATCAACGGCAAGAACGGTCTGGCGTGCATCACGCCGCTGTCTGCCGTAGTAAAAGGTAACAAATTGGTCGTGCGTCCGCTGCCGGGCCTGCCAGTTATCCGTGACCTGGTCGTCGATATGAGCATCTTCTACAAGCAGTACGAGAAGGTGAAGCCATTCCTGCAGAACGATTCGCCAGCTCCGGCTATCGAACGCCTGCAATCGCCAGAAGAGCGCGAGAAGCTGGACGGTCTGTACGAGTGCATCCTGTGCGCTTGCTGCTCGACTTCCTGCCCGTCGTTCTGGTGGAACCCGGACAAGTTCCTCGGTCCAGCTGCACTGCTGCAGGCCTATCGCTTCCTGGCCGACAGCCGCGACACGAAAACTCAGGAGCGCCTGGCGTCCCTGGATGACCCGTTCAGCGTATTCCGCTGCCGCGGGATCATGAACTGCGTAAACGTTTGCCCTAAAGGTCTGAATCCGACCAAGGCAATCGGTCACGTACGTAACATGCTGCTGCAAAGCGGCACCTGATACACGGCTGTTGCAAGTGCAAGACACTGAGGCGCGGGTGGTGAGCCCGCGCGGAGGTGAAACCCGGGCAGGGGTCGATAAGGCCCACGCCCATTACCTATGAAGATTTGAGACCAGCAGGGGCTTCCGGGCTGGTACCCGGAAAATCTGCAGGATCCTCGGTGGCGTGATTGGTCGCTGTTCTCGGGCTTTCTCATGCGTATTGAGGTACTTGCCGATTCGTCCCCGAACGAGGGTGACCAAGCATGCAAGAAAGCGTGATGCAGCGCATGTGGGAAAGCGCCCACCTTTCAGGTGGTAACGCTGCATATGTGGAAGAGCTCTACGAACTCTACCTGCACGACCCTAACGCTGTGCCAGAAGAGTGGCGCACCTACTTCCAGAAGTTGCCCGCCGACGGCAGCACCGCTACCGATGTATCGCACTCGACAATCCGCGACCATTTCGTACTGCTGGCAAAGAACCAGCGCCGCGCTCAACCGGTTTCCGCCGGGAGCGTGAGCAGTGAACACGAGAAGAAGCAGGTTGAAGTTCTGCGACTGATCCAGGCCTATCGTATGCGCGGCCATCAGGCTGCCAAGCTCGACCCGTTGGGGTTGTGGCAGCGCCCTGCGCCCGTAGACCTGTCGATCAATCACTACGGCTTGACCAATGCCGATCTTGATACGACCTTCCGTGCCGGCGACCTGTTCATCGGCAAAGAGGAAGCGAGCCTACGCGAAATTCACGATGCGCTGGAGAAGACATATTGTCGCACCATCGGCGCCGAGTTCACTCATATCGTCGATTCCGAGCAGCGTAGCTGGTTCCAGCAGCGTCTCGAAAGCGTGCGTGGGCGTCCGGAGTTTTCCGCTGATGTGCAGGCGCATCTGCTTGAGCGTGTCACCGCAGGTGAAGGCCTCGAGAAGTATCTGGGCACCAAGTATCCAGGTACCAAGCGCTTCGGCCTGGAAGGCGGCGAGAGCCTGATCCCGATGCTGGACGAAATGATCCAGCGCTCGGGCTCCTACGGCACCAAGGAAGTCGTGATCGGCATGGCCCACCGTGGCCGTCTGAACGTGCTGGTCAATACCTTCGGCAAGAACCCGCGCGAGCTGTTCGACGAGTTCGAAGGCAAGAAGATGAACGAGCTGGGCTCGGGTGACGTTAAATATCACCAGGGCTTCTCGTCGAACGTGATGACCCCGGGTGGTGAAGTTCACCTGGCCATGGCGTTCAACCCGTCCCACCTGGAAATCGTCTCGCCAGTGGTGGAGGGTTCGGTGCGCGCCCGTCAGGACCGTCGCAACGACAGCGTTGGTGACAAGGTACTGCCGATCTCGATTCACGGTGATGCTGCGTTCGCTGGCCAGGGTGTGGTACTGGAAACCTTCCAGATGTCGCAGACCCGCGGTTTCAAGACCGGCGGTACCGTGCACATCGTTATCAACAACCAGGTTGGTTTCACCATCAGCAACCCGCTCGACTCGCGTTCCACCGAGTACTGCACCGACGTCGCCAAGATGATTCAGGCGCCGATCCTGCACGTCAACGGTGATGATCCGGAAGCAGTGCTGTTCGTGACCCAGCTGGCCATCGATTACCGCATGCAGTTCAAGCGTGACGTGGTGGTTGACCTGGTCTGCTACCGTCGCCGCGGCCACAACGAAGCGGACGAGCCTAACGGCACCCAGCCACTGATGTATCAGCAGATCAGCAAGCAGCGCACCACCCGTGAGCTGTACGCCGAGTCGCTGATCCAGGCCGGTCGTGTCGATGCCGAGCGTGCTCAGGCCAAGATCGACGAGTACCGCAACGCACTGGACAACGGTCTGCATGTGGTCAAGAGCCTGGTCAAGGAGCCGAACCGCGAACTGTTCGTCGACTGGCGTCCATACCTGGGCCATGCCTGGACCGCGCGTCACGACACCCGTTTCGACCTCAAGACCTTGCAGGACCTGTCGGCCAAACTGCTGGAGATGCCGGAAGGCTTCGTCGTGCAGCGTCAGGTGTCGAAGATCTACGAAGACCGCCAGAAGATGCAGGCCGGTGGCTTGCCGATCAACTGGGGCTATGCCGAAACCATGGCGTACGCCACGTTGGCCTTCGAAGGTCACCCGATCCGCATGACTGGTCAGGATATCGGCCGCGGCACCTTCTCGCACCGCCACGCGGTGTTGCACAACCAGAAGGACGCCAGCACCTATATCCCGCTGCAGAACCTGTACCCGGGCCAGCCACGTTTCGACCTGTACGATTCGTTCCTGTCCGAGGAAGCAGTGCTGGCGTTCGAATACGGTTACTCGACCACTCAGCCAAACGCGCTGGTGATCTGGGAAGCCCAGTTCGGCGACTTCGCCAACGGTGCGCAAGTGGTGATCGACCAGTTCATCACCAGTGGCGAGCACAAGTGGGGCCGTCTGTGCGGTCTGACCATGCTATTGCCGCACGGCTACGAAGGCCAGGGTCCTGAGCACTCCTCGGCGCGTCTGGAGCGTTACCTGCAGCTGTGCGCCGAGCACAACATCCAGGTGTGCGTACCGACCACCCCGGCACAGATCTACCACCTGCTGCGTCGCCAGGTGATCCGCCCGCTGCGCAAGCCGCTGGTAGTCCTGACGCCGAAGTCGCTGCTGCGCCACAAGCTGGCCGTGTCGACCTTGGAAGACCTGGCAGAAGGCTCGTTCCAGACCGTGATCCCGGAAATCGATACCCTCGATCCGGCCAAGGTCGAGCGCCTGATCCTGTGCAGTGGCAAGGTCTACTACGACCTGCTGGAAAAACGCCGTGCCGAAGGCCGCGAAGATATCGCCATCGTGCGTATCGAGCAGCTGTATCCGTTCCCGGAAGACGACCTAGTCGAAATCCTGGCGCCGTACAGCAACCTCAAGGCCGCCGTCTGGTGCCAGGAAGAGCCAATGAACCAAGGCGCCTGGTACAGCAGCCAGCACCACATGCGCCGTATCCTGGGCCGCCACAACAAGGCACTGGTCCTGGAATACGCCGGCCGCGACGCTTCTGCCGCGCCAGCCTGTGGTTACGCATCGAAGCACGCTGAACAGCAGGAAAAACTGCTGCAAGACGCCTTCACTGTTTAATGCTTTCGCGCACCTGAAACCGAATTTAAGGAAACACTGCTAATGGCTATCGAGATCAAAGCCCCAACCTTCCCGGAATCGGTTGCCGACGGCACCGTTGCCACCTGGCACAAACAGCCGGGCGACGCCGTCAAGCGTGACGAGCTGATCGTTGACATCGAAACCGACAAAGTCGTCCTGGAAGTGCTCGCCACTGCCGACGGCGTACTCGGCCCGATCGTCAAGGGCGAGGGCGACACCGTCCTCTCCGACGAACTGCTGGGCTCGATCGTTGAAGGCGGCGCTGCTGCCGCTGCACCTGCTGCTGCTGCGCCTGCTGCTGGCGGCGCTGCCCCGGCCGCTGCTGCCGACGCTGGCGAAGACGACCCGATCGCTGCACCGGCCGCGCGCAAGCTGGCTGAAGAAGGCGGTATCGATCTGGCTACCGTTGCCGGCACTGGCAAAGGCGGCCGTATCACCAAGGAAGACGTGGTTGCTGCTGTTGCCAACAAGAAGTCCGCGCCTGCCGCGGCTCCTGCTGCCAAGCCAGCCGCTGCTGCTGCCGCCGCTCCAGTACTGACCGCCACTGGCGACCGTACCGAGAAGCGTGTGCCGATGACCCGTCTGCGCGCCAAGATCGCCGAGCGTCTGGTCGAAGCCCAGTCGAACATGGCGATGCTGACCACCTTCAACGAAGTCGACATGACCGAAGTCATGGCTCTGCGTTCGAAGTACAAGGACCTGTTCGAGAAGTCCCACAACGGCGTACGTCTGGGCTTCATGTCGTTCTTCGTCAAGGCCGCTACCGAGGCGCTCAAGCGCTACCCGGCAGTCAACGCCTCGATCGACGGCACCGACATCGTCTACCACGGCTTTGCTGACGTCGGCGTTGCCGTCTCCAGCGACCGTGGCCTGGTGGTTCCAGTACTGCGCAACGCCGAGCAGATGAGCCTGGCGGAAATCGAGAACGGCATCGCCACCTTCGGCAAGAAGGCTCGTGACGGCAAGCTGGGCATCGAAGACATGACCGGCGGTACCTTCACCATCACCAACGGTGGTACATTCGGCTCGATGATGTCGACCCCGATCGTCAACCCGCCGCAGGCGGCTATTCTGGGCATGCACAACATCATCCAGCGTCCGATGGCGGTCAATGGCCAGGTTGCCATTCGCCCGATGATGTACCTGGCGCTGTCCTACGATCACCGTCTGATCGATGGCAAGGAAGCAGTAACCTTCCTGGTCACCATCAAGAACCTGCTGGAAGACCCGGCTCGTCTGCTGCTGGACATCTAACACGCAGCTGCAAGCGGCGACCGGCCGGCTCCCGTGCGAGCCCGTCGCTTGCCGCTTGAGGCTTGCAGCTTGTAGCTGAAAAGGAATCTTTTATGACCCAGAAATTCGACGTGGTAGTGATTGGTGCAGGCCCTGGTGGCTATGTTGCCGCGATCAAGGCCGCTCAGCTTGGCTTGAGCACCGCCTGCATCGAGAAGTACACCGACGCCGAAGGCAAACTGGCCTTGGGCGGTACCTGCCTGAACGTCGGTTGCATTCCTTCCAAGGCGCTGCTGGACAGCTCCTGGAAATACAAGGAAGCCAAAGAGAGCTTCAACGTTCACGGTATCTCCACTGGCGAAGTGAAGATGGACGTTGCTGCCATGGTTGGCCGCAAGGCTGGCATCGTGAAGAACCTGACCAGCGGTGTTGCCACCCTGTTCAAGGCCAACGGTGTTACTTCGATCCAGGGCCACGGCAAACTGCTGGCTGGCAAGAAAGTCGAAGTCACCAAGGCTGACGGCACTACCGAAATCATCGAAGCCGAAAACGTGATCCTGGCCTCCGGCTCGCGTCCGATCGACATTCCGCCGGCTCCGGTCGACCAGAACGTCATCGTCGACTCCACCGGTGCCCTGGAATTCCAGACCGTTCCGCAGCGTCTGGGCGTGATCGGCGCCGGCGTGATCGGCCTGGAACTGGGTTCGGTATGGTCGCGTCTGGGTGCTCAGGTAACTGTCCTGGAAGCTCTGGATACCTTCCTCATGGCTGCCGATACTGCAGTTGCCAAGGAAGCCCAGAAGACCCTGACCAAGCAAGGCCTGGACATCAAGCTGGGCGCTCGCGTGACCGGCTCGCAAGTCAACGGCAACGAAGTCGAAGTGACTTACACCGATGCCAACGGCGAGCAGAAGATCACCTTCGACAAGCTGATCGTTGCGGTCGGCCGTCGTCCAGTGACCACCGAACTGCTGTCTGCCGACAGCGGCGTCGACATCGACGAGCGCGGCTACATCTTCGTCGATGACTACTGCGCAACCAGCGTGCCGGGCGTGTACGCCATCGGTGACGTGGTGCGTGGCATGATGCTGGCGCACAAGGCCTCGGAAGAGGGCATCATGGTTGTCGAGCGCATCAAGGGCCACAAGGCTCAGATGAACTACGACCTGATCCCATCGGTTATCTACACCCACCCGGAAATCGCTTGGGTCGGCAAGACCGAACAAGCCTTGAAGGCTGAAGGCGTAGAGGTTAACGTGGGCACCTTCCCGTTCGCGGCCAGCGGCCGTGCGATGGCTGCCAACGACACCGGTGGCTTCGTCAAGGTCATCGCCGATGCCAAGACCGACCGCGTTCTGGGTGTGCACGTGATTGGCCCATCGGCTGCCGAACTGGTTCAGCAGGGCGCAATCGCAATGGAATTCGGCACCAGCGCCGAAGACATCGGCATGATGGTGTTCAGCCATCCGACGCTGTCCGAAGCGCTGCATGAAGCCGCTCTGGCTGTGAATGGCGGTGCCATTCACGTCGCCAACCGCAAGAAGCGTTAATTATAAGAAACCACGGCGGGTCGCCCGTCGTGAGTCCTGCGTGCATGACTCACCGCGGAACGTCCGCCGGACCGGACCTTCGGGACCACCCGAAGGTTTAACGGTCACAGGTGGTGCGGCGCCATTGTTGGCGCAGCGCCGAAGCGCAGTACCTAACGAAGACGGTATAAAGCATGAATCTTCACGAGTATCAGGGTAAGCAGCTGTTCGCTGAATACGGCCTGCCAGTTTCCAAGGGTTTCGCAGTCGACACCCCTGAAGCAGCAGCAGAAGCCTGCGACAAGATCGGCGGTTCCGAGTGGGTTGTAAAAGCCCAGGTTCACGCAGGTGGTCGCGGTAAAGCGGGCGGTGTCAAGCTGGTTCGCAGCAAAGAAGACGCCAAGGCGTTCGCTGCACAGTGGTTGGGTAAGCGTCTGGTGACTTACCAGACTGACGCCAACGGTCAGCCAGTGACCAAGATCCTGGTCGAGTCCTGCACTGACATCGCCAAAGAGCTGTATCTGGGCGCTGTAGTCGATCGTTCGAGCCGTCGTATCGTGTTCATGGCTTCCACCGAAGGTGGCGTGGACATCGAGAAAGTCGCTCACGAAACTCCTGAGAAGATCATCAAGGCTACTATCGATCCACTGGTTGGCGCTCAGCCATTCCAAGGTCGTGAACTGGCGTTCCAGCTGGGTCTGGAAGGCAAGCAAGTTGCACAGTTCGCCAAGATTTTCGTAGGCCTGGCCAAGCTGTTCAAAGAACACGACCTGGCCCTGCTGGAAGTCAACCCGCTGGTCATCAAGGCCGACGGCGACCTGCATTGCCTCGATGCCAAAATCAACATCGATGCCAACGCAATGTACCGTCAGCCTAAGCTGAAGACCTTCCACGACCCGTCCCAGGACGATCCTCGTGAAGCCCACGCTGCCAGCTTCGAGCTGAACTACGTAGCGCTGGAAGGCAACATCGGTTGCATGGTCAACGGTGCTGGCCTGGCCATGGGTACCATGGACATCGTCAACCTGCACGGCGGCAAGCCAGCCAACTTCCTCGACGTAGGTGGTGGTGCTACCAAAGAGCGCGTGACCGAAGCTTTCAAGATCATCCTGTCCGACAGCAATGTCGCGGCCGTACTGGTCAACATCTTCGGCGGCATCGTTCGCTGCGACATGATTGCCGAAGGCATCATCGGCGCTGTGAAAGAAGTCGGCGTCAAGGTACCGGTTGTCGTCCGTCTGGAAGGCAACAATGCCGAGCTCGGCGCTAAAGTACTGGCAGAAAGCGGTTTGAACATCATTGCTGCAACCAGCCTGACCGACGCTGCTCAACAAGTTGTCAAAGCTGCGGAGGGCAAGTAATGAGCGTCCTGATCAATAAAGACACCAAAGTCATCTGCCAGGGCTTCACCGGCTCGCAGGGCACTTTCCACTCCGAACAAGCCATCGCCTACGGCACCAAGATGGTTGGCGGTGTGACTCCGGGCAAGGGCGGCACCACTCACCTGGGCCTGCCAGTGTTCAACACTGTGAAAGAAGCTGTAGAAGCTACCGGCGCTGACGCTTCGGTCATCTACGTTCCAGCTCCTTTCTGCAAGGACTCGATCCTTGAAGCAGCCCTGGGCGGCATCAAGCTGATCGTCTGCATCACCGAAGGCATTCCTACCCTGGACATGCTGGATGCCAAGGTCAAGTGCGACGAACTGGGTGTTACCCTGATCGGCCCTAACTGCCCAGGCGTGATCACTCCGGGCGAGTGCAAGATCGGCATCATGCCAGGTCACATCCACTTGCCAGGCAAGGTCGGTATCGTGTCGCGTTCCGGCACCCTGACCTACGAAGCTGTCAAGCAGACCACCGACGCCGGCTTCGGCCAGTCGACCTGCGTCGGCATCGGCGGTGACCCGATCCCAGGCTCGAACTTCATCGACATCCTGAAGCTGTTCCAGGAAGACCCGCAGACCGAAGCGATCGTCATGATCGGCGAGATCGGCGGTTCGGCTGAAGAAGAAGCCGCTGCCTACATCAAAGCCAACGTGACCAAGCCGGTCGTTTCCTACATCGCTGGTGTTACCGCTCCTGCGGGCAAGCGTATGGGTCACGCTGGTGCAATCATCTCTGGCGGCAAAGGCACTGCAGACGAGAAGTTTGCAGCGCTGCAGGACGCAGGTGTTAAAACCGTGCGTTCGCTGGCCGACATCGGCAAGGCCCTGGCCGAGCTGACTGGCTGGGAAGCCAAGAAGTAATACGCTAGACCCCCCACGCGCACAGAGGCCACCTTCGGGTGGCCTTTGTCGTTTCAACAGCCCTGCAAGTCAGCTCAGCGGGGCTGTCGTTCATAACCGCGACAGCCAATTGCATTGGCGAGACACCTCGTCAGCCAGCCGTGCAGTCGGGGTGCAACTTGGTTACACTGTCGCCCACTTTCGTGTCGGCGCCCCAAAAGGGTGCGGGTATGTCAAAAAGGTCTGTCCCACCCGGACGGTCCCATATTTCCCTCATCCAAGGGGAAATCCCTCTCTAAATCCCGATTTCAGTAGTGTGGTATTTCCTTAAATGAAAGTTCTCAAAGGCCAGGATATTCTGGCGCTTGGCTTTATGACGTTTGCGCTGTTCGTGGGCGCCGGCAACATCATCTTCCCGCCGATCGTTGCCTTGCAGTCAGGCCCGCACGTGTGGATGGCAGCCTTGGGCTTCCTCGTCACTGCAGTAGGCCTGCCGGTCATCACCGTGGTTGCCCTGGCCAAGGTCGGCGGCGGCATGGACGCGTTGAGCAGCCCGATCGGCAAGTTCTTCGGTGGCCTGCTGGCGGCGGTCTGCTACCTGTCGGTTGGCCCGCTGTTCGCCACCCCGCGCACGGCGACGGTGTCGTTCGAAGTGGGCGTAGCCCCGTTGACCGGTGAAAGCCCGCTGGCATTGTTCATCTACAGCCTGGTGTACTTCATCATAGTGCTGGCAGTGTCCATGTACCCCGGCAAGCTGCTCGATACAGTGGGCCGCTTCCTTGCACCGCTGAAGATCCTCGCCCTGGCGGCCCTGGGTATCGCTGCGTTTGCGCTGCCTGCCGGGACCATCGGCGAAGCACAGCCGGCTTACGTTGCCGCGCCGTTCTCGCAGGGTTTCATCAATGGCTACCTGACCATGGACACCCTCGGGGCGCTGGTCTTCGGTATCGTCATCGTCAACGCGATCCGCTCGCGTGGCGTCGAGTCGCCAAAGCTGATCACCCGCTATGCAGTCATCGCCGGTCTGATCGCCGGGTTAGGGCTGGCACTGGTGTACATCAGCCTGTTCCGCCTCGGTGCCGGCAGCCATGACATCGCCGCTGATGCTACCAACGGCGCGGCCGTGCTGCATGCCTACGTGCAACATACCTTTGGCTCACTCGGTAGCGGCTTCCTGGCGGTGTTGATCGCGTTGGCCTGCCTGGTGACTGCGGTTGGCCTGACCTGCGCCTGCGCCGAGTACTTCAGCCAGATTCTGCCGCTGTCGTACCGCACGCTGGTGGTGATCCTTGCCGGTTTCTCGCTGGTGGTTTCCAACCTTGGCCTGACCAAGCTGATCATGTTCTCGATCCCGTTGCTGACGGCCATTTATCCACCATGCATCGTGCTGGTGGCGCTGAGCTTCTGCAAAGGCATCTGGAACTCGCCGGTGCGTATCATGGGCCCAGTGATGGCCGTGTCGTTGCTGTTCGGCATTGTCGATGCGATCAAAGGCACGCCGCTTGCCCACTTCCTGCCGGATGTCCTGGCGCATCTGCCGCTGAGCGATCAAGGCCTGGCGTGGTTGGTACCTTCGGCGCTGACCCTCGGCGTGGCGGTGCTTTGCGACTGGATGCTGGGCAAGCCGCGCGAGGCGCTGGCGTGAGGTACTGACAGCCCGCTGCAAGCGCTGGCCACAAGCCGCTGCTGCGCTCGCCCAGGCTGGTCATAAAAAACCCCGGGTCCATGAGGATCCGGGGTTTTTTATGGCAGGCTCCAGGTTTTGTGACGCGGTGCGTGTCTTTTGCCACATTCGGGCGTCGAAACCGATATCCTTTTGTGCACCTGAACGGTCGAGAACCTGCATGAGCTTTATCCAAAGCAACCTGAGCAACTTGTTGGCAGTCTGCTGGTTTGCCCTGTGCTGGGGTGGTTACACCCGCTATGCAATCTGGAAGGGCCGCGATACGGCCTGTCTGGCCAGCGTTCTGCACCTCTATCGGGAAGACTGGATGCGGCGCATGCTGCTGCGCGACAACCGCATTGCCGATGCCAGTGTGATCGGCAACCTTGAGCGCAATGCATCGTTCTTCGCTTCCAGCACGTTGATCATCCTTGCCGGTATCCTCACGGTGCTGGGGGCGTCGGACCGCGCCGTATCGCTGCTGGCCGACCTGCCGTATGTGCAGGTGGCTTCGCAGGGCATGTCGGAAGTGAAGCTGTTGGGCCTGGCGGCGGTGTTCGTCTACGCCTTCTTCACCTTCAGCTGGTGCATGCGCCAGTACAACTTTGCAGCGGTGCTGGTGGGCTCGGCGCCGATGATCGGCGAGCGCCTGGTCAACGAGCTTGAGCGCAAGGCATTTGCCGCGCGGGCAGCACGGGTGCTGTCACTTGCGGCCAACCAGTTCAACTTGGGCTTGCGCGCCTATTACTTCGGCATGGCCATGTTGACCTGGTTCATCAACCCGTGGCTGTTCATGGTCGTCAGCTTGGGCGTAGTGCTGATTCTTTATCGCCGCGAGTTCCACTCCGATGTATTGGAAGTGATGGTGTTCACGCCGACTGAAAGTGTCCCTGGTGACGCGCCGAAAGAGCCGACCGCGGTGTTGACTGAAACGGTTAATCGTTAAACTTCAGGCATAAAAAAACCCGACAATGTCGGGTTTTTTATGTGCTGCGATTACGGCTTGACTGGTGCAGTCGGGGCCGGCTCGCCTTTGTCAGTAGCTTCTTCAGCTGCTTTTTGCTGCGCTTCAGCCTGGTCTTTGGCAGCTTCGGCGTTTTCCTTGGCAGCTTCGTTCATCTTATCCTGAGCTTCGCCCGCTTTTTCCTGGGCTTGCTCAGCGTGTTCCTGTGCATCTTGAGCCTTGTTTTCGCTTGCCTTGTCGCAAGCAGCCAGGCCCATGGCAGCAGCCAGCATCAGAGCAAAAGCAAAAGGTTTACGCATGGGGTGTCTCTCCTTGGGTGGAATAACTTACTTGAACCTTCGAGTTCAAGTGCGCGAAATTAGTTCCACAGAGATTACAGATATATAAGTGCGCGTCCACTCTGGAATTTTCAACGCGCTTGTGCTGTCACGCCAACGAGGGCTTAACGGTGATCGATTCGTCTCTGACGGCCATGGCTGAACGCTTTCTGTCGGCACTCCGGCATTGCCAGTTATTGAACATGCGCGTGCATCAAGCTGATGCTGGCGGCATGACCCTGGTGCTGCCTTGGTCGCCGCTGCTGGTTGGCAATCCACAGACCGGTGCAGTCCATGGCGGCGCGCTGACCACGTTGATGGACACCACCTGCGGCATGGCTACTTTGTGTTCGTTGGCGCAGTTCGAAGTGTGCCCGACCCTGGACTTGCGCATCGACTATATGCACCCCGCCGAGGCGGGCAAGGATATCTACGGCCACGCACACTGTTATCGTGTAACCCGCGATGTGATTTTCACCCGTGGCATGGCGTATCAGGATGACCCCGAGCAACCTATCTGCCAGGTGGTGGGGACTTTCATGCGCCTGGGTCAGCAGGCCAGGGGTGGTATCCGCTTTGCTGGCAAGCTTGATGGAGGGCAGGGCTGATGATTCCGGCAGACGTTCGGCAGCGCCTCAATCAGGCCCACGCTGTGGGTAATTACGCACCACTGCTGGCATTGATTCCTTATGCAGGGCTCATCGGTATCGAGTGCGAGCGCCAGGGCGAGCAGCTGTTGTTCCGCTTGCCAGCCAGTGCCGACAATGTCGGCAATCCGCTGTTGCCGGCCATTCATGGTGGTGTCATCGCAGGTTTCATGGAGCTCTCGGCGGCGCTCTATCTGCTGGTCTATAGCGAAAGCACGAGTATTCCGAAAATCATCGATTTCTCCATCGACTACCTGCGTGCCGGCTATCTGCGCGACACCTACGCCAGCTGCCAGCTCTGGCGCCAGGGGCGGCGGGTAACCAATGTCGCAATCAGTGCCTGGCAGGACGATCGCAACCTGCCGATCGCCATGGCCCGAGCTCATTTCAAGATCGAACCGGAAACGCCCTTGAAATAGTTTGCCATGCCCCCATCTGTTGGACATCCCGCCGTAAACGCCGGCCACCGCGGCCTGCCAGGCGACCATTGCCATCAGATCGGAGTTTTGAAGACCATGAGTGTGGAGACACAAAAAGAAACCCTGGGCTTCCAGACCGAGGTAAAGCAACTGCTGCACCTCATGATCCACTCGCTGTACTCGAACAAGGAAATTTTCCTTCGCGAGCTCATTTCCAATGCCTCCGACGCCGCTGACAAGCTGCGTTTCGAAGCCCTGGCCAAGCCAGAGCTGCTCGAGGGCGACGCCGACCTGAAAATCCGCGTCAGCTTCGATGCCGAGGCCGGCACCGTGACCCTGGAAGACAACGGCATCGGCATGAGCCGTGAAGATGTCATTGCGCACCTGGGCACCATTGCCAAGTCCGGCACTGCCGATTTCATGAAAAACCTCAGCGGCGACCAGAAAAAGGATTCGCACCTGATCGGTCAGTTCGGCGTGGGCTTCTATTCGGCGTTCATCGTCGCCGACCAGGTCGACGTCTACAGCCGTCGTGCTGGTCAGCCAGCTGCTGAAGGCGTGCACTGGTCGTCGAAAGGCGAGGGCGAATTCGAAGTTGCCACCATCGACAAGCCACAACGCGGCACGCGCATCGTTCTGCACCTGAAGAAGGAAGAACAGGAGTTTGCTGACGGCTGGCGCCTGCGCAACGTCGTGAAGAAGTACTCCGACCACATTGCCCTGCCGATCCAGCTGCCTAAAGAGCAGGCCGAAGCCGCTGAAGGCGAAGCCGCACCGGCGCAGGAATGGGAAACCGTCAACCGCGCCAGCGCCCTGTGGACCCGTCCGCGTACCGAGGTCAAGGACGAGGAATACCAGGAGTTCTACAAGCACATCGGCCATGACTTCGAAAACCCGCTGGCCTGGAGCCACAACAAGGTCGAAGGCAAGCTCGAATACAACTCGCTGCTGTACGTCCCGGCCCGCGCGCCGTTCGACCTGTACCAGCGCGAAGCGCCGCGTGGCCTGAAGCTGTACGTGCAGCGTGTGTTCATCATGGACCAGGCCGAGTCGTTCCTGCCGTTGTACCTGCGTTTCATCAAGGGCGTGGTTGACTCCAATGACCTGTCGCTGAACGTTTCGCGCGAGATCCTGCAGAAAGACCCGATCATCGACTCGATGAAAACCGCGCTGACCAAGCGTGTGCTGGACATGCTCGAGAAGCTGGCGAAGAACGAACCCGAGCAATACAAGGGCTTCTGGAAGAACTTCGGCCAGGTCCTCAAGGAAGGCCCAGCAGAAGATTTCGCCAACAAAGAGAAGATCGCCGGCCTGCTGCGCTTTGCTTCAACCCACGACGACAGCGGCGAGCAAAGTGTGTCGCTGGCAGACTACCTGGCCCGTGCCAAAGAAGGCCAGGACAAGATCTACTACCTCACCGGCGAAACCTACGCGCAGGTCAAGAACAGCCCGCACCTTGAGGTCTTCCGCAAGAAAGGCATCGAAGTGCTGCTGCTGACCGACCGTATCGACGAGTGGCTGATGAGCTACCTGAGCGACTTCGACGGCAAGAGCTTTGTCGATGTTGCCCGCGGTGACCTTGACCTGGGCAAGCTGGATTCGGAAGAAGACAAGAAAGCCCAGGAAGAAGTCGCCAAGGAAAAAGAAGGTCTGGTCGAGCGCCTGAAAGCTGCGCTGGGTGACAGTGTTGCTGAAGTACGTGTCTCCCATCGCCTGACCGACTCGCCAGCCATTCTGGCCATCGGTGAGCAGGACCTGGGCCTGCAGATGCGCCAGATCCTCGAGGCCAGCGGGCAGAAAGTGCCGGATTCGAAGCCTATCTTCGAATTCAACCCGGCTCACCCGCTGATCGAGAAACTCGATCACGAGCAGAGCGAGGATCGTTTCGGCGAGCTTTCGCACATCCTCTTCGATCAGGCTGCCTTGGCCGCTGGCGACAGCCTCAAGGACCCTGCGGCGTATGTGCGTCGCCTGAACAAGCTGCTGGTCGAGCTGTCTGCTTGAGATAAGCGCTGAATAAGCCCGCTTCGGCGGGCTTTTTTATTACGGTCTTTTGTACCAGGACAAGGAGAAGCTTGATGAGCAAAGCAATCGTCGAATCGTTGGTCTATCACCACGCCGGCAAGGCTTACGAGAGCCGCTTGGTATACGCCCCAGGCGCAGAAGCAAAACCTGCTCTGCTGATGGCGCCGAACTGGATGGGCATCGGCGAAGGTGCCGAGCGCATTGCCAGGGAGGTCGCCGAGAAGGGCTATGTGGTGCTGATCGCCGACCTCTATGGGCAGTCGGTGCGGCCGACCAATGCAGATGAAGCGGGCGCCGCCATGATGCCGCTGAAAAACGATCGTGGTGAGCTGCGCAAGCGCATGCTTGCCGCCCTGGCCCAGTTGCTGGGGCAGTCCAAGGCGCTGCTGGCGCCGGGCAAGGTGGCGGCGTTCGGCTTCTGTTTTGGTGGTTGCTGTGCACTGGAGCTGGCCCGCAGTGGCGCTGATCTGAAAGCCACTGTCTCCTTCCACGGCACCCTCGACACACCTGATAGCGCCGATGCCGGCAACATCAAAGGTTCGGTACTGGTGCTGCACGGCGCCAGCGATCCACTGGTGCCCCGCGAGCAGCTGCCTGCCTTCGAGCAGGAGATGAACGCGGCCAAGGTCGATTGGCAACTGGTCAGCTACGGCGGTGCGGTGCATTCGTTCACCGACCCGGCGGCAAACGTACCGGGCAAGATGCAGTTTGACTGGCGCATCTCGCAGCGCGCGTTCAAGGCCATGCACAATCTGCTCGAAGAAGTGTTCAAACCGGATCCTGCTTCGCTAGCGGGGTAACTCGATCCGCTGGGTTTCTCCGGCTCCCACTGGCCATTGCCCGGCTGCCCAGTTGGCCCGTGCCTGTTCGATCAGTGCCGGGTCGCTGGCAACAAAAGTCAGGTTCATCCGCCGCGGCCCATCCAGCGGGGCCGCCGATCAGTGCCAGTTGGCATTCACCTTGCGCGTACAGCGTCAGTTCCTCGCCTTCTGGCAGCACCAGTAAGCTGTGCAGCTCGACCGGCTCATCATCGAGCAACACCTCGCCCTGCCTGCGACGGTTTCGGCGCCTGGGCGGATGATCAACGGGCGGCTCATGCAAGGCTCCAGGCGCAGGGCTGAGGCTGCAAGCATAGCGGTTTGCCAGCCATTGCTGAACCGTGGCCACCAGGCGCGGGTCTACTCTGTTCGAATCAGCTCAAGGAAACTGCCATGATCGCCAGAGCACTGGCTGCGGTGCTGGTCTCGGGCCTGCTGTGCCACGCAGCGCAGGCGCGCGACTACCGCTACAGCGATGCCCATCTGCATTACGTCGACTTTTTCCAGGAATCCGAGGGCATGCCGGCCCTGCTTGCGGCGATGGACAATGCCGGTATCGATCAGTCGATGATTTCCGGGGTGTCAGTGGCGAAGAAGTGGCACGAGGACGAACCCAAGCGCCCGCGCTACTACGCCGGTGATGATGCCGATGCCTACTGGTACAGCGCCACTGACGTCTATGTGGCGGCCGCATTGGAAAAGCTGCCGGCCGAACAGCGCAAGCGCTTCCATCCATTCCTGACCGGCTTCAATCCGGTCGACAAGAATGCAGCCAGCCACATCGAGCGTATGCTCGAGCTGTACCCGGGAATGTGGCAGGGCATCGGCGAGGTGTTCACCCGCCATGACGACCTTACTGCGCTGACCAGCGGCGATACGCCGAGGGCCAACAACGAGGCCATGACACGGATTTATCACCTGGCCGCAGAACGTGACCTGCCCGTGCTGATCCACTCCAACATCACCTCCAAGCGCGAGCGCAACCCACTGTACCTGGCCGAGCTGGAAGAGCCCCTGCGCAACCATCCGCACACACGATTCATCTGGGCGCATGCCGGTACCAGCATGGAGATTCATCGCCATCAGACGCAGATGGACTTCCTCTTGCCGGTAGTAACGCGATTGTTGAAGGACTATCCGAACCTGTACATCGACTTGTCCTGGAGTGTGCTCGAGCCGTATCTGCTCGACGAGGCAGGCAAGCCGCGCAAGGCCTGGGTCGAGTTGGTCGAGCAGTACCCTGACCGGTTCATGTTGGGTTCGGATGTGGTTGGTCGGTTCGACAGCCTGGGCAAGGAGCTGCATGGCTTCGATCCATTTCTGGATGCTTTGAGCGAAGAGGTGGCGCACAAGGTGGCGCGGGACAACTTCCTGGCGGTGCTGCCCAAGGGGCACTGAGCCGCGCCAGGCAACGCAAACGCCGAAAACAAAAACGCCCCGAACCAGTCGGGGCGTTTTCAGTGCAGCAGTCAGGCCTTACTTGCCTTCCCAGCGCTTGAGCACCAGGGTGGCGTTGGTGCCGCCGAAGCCGAAGCTGTTGCTCATGACGGTGACGATCTTCGCGTTTTCGATGGTTTCACGCTGGATCGGCAGGTCAGCAACTTCCGGGTCCAGCTCATCGATGTTGGCGGAGCCGGCGATGAAGTTGTTTTCCATCATCAGCAGGCAGTAGATCGCCTCGTGCACGCCAGCGGCGCCCAGCGAGTGGCCGGACAGGCTCTTGGTCGAGCTGATCTTCGGTGCCTTGTCCTTGAACACTTCACGAACACCTTTCATCTCGGCAACGTCGCCGACCGGAGTCGAGGTGCCGTGAGTGTTGAGGTAGTCGATTGGTGTATCAACGGTCGACAGCGCCTGCTGCATGCAGCGGATCGCGCCTTCGCCGCTTGGAGCGACCATGTCGTAACCGTCGGAAGTTGCACCGTAGCCGACGATTTCAGCGTAGATCTTGGCACCGCGGGCGAGGGCGTGTTCCAGCTCTTCGACCACGACCATGCCGCCGCCGCCAGCGATGACGAAACCGTCACGGTCGGCATCGTAGGCGCGCGAAGCCAGCTCAGGCGTTTCGTTGCGCTTGGTCGACAGGGCGCCCATGGCATCGAACAGGAACGACTGGCTCCAGTGCTCTTCTTCACCGCCACCGGCAAAGACGATGTCCTGCTTGCCCCACTGGATCTGCTCCAGAGCGGTACCGATGCAGTGTGCGCTGGTAGCGCAGGCCGACGAGATCGAGTAGTTGATACCCTTGATCTTGAACGGCGTGGCCAGGCACGCGGAAACGGTGCTGCCCATGGTGCGGGTAACCCGGTACGGACCGACGCGCTTGACGCCTTTCTCGCGCAGGGTGTCCAGCGCTTCCATCTGGTTCAGGGTCGATGCGCCGCCGGAGCCTGCTACCAGGCCGGTGCGTGGGTTGGAAACCTGCTCTTCGCTCAGCCCCGAATCCTTGATCGCGTCCTGCATCGCCAGGTAGGCGTAGGCAGCGGCGTGACCGACGAAGCGGAACACCTTGCGGTCGATCAGTTCTTCGAGGTTCAGGTCGATGGAACCGGAAACCTGGCTGCGCAGCCCCATTTCCTTGTATTCCGGGTTGAAACGAATGCCCGGACGGCTCTTGCGCAGGTTTTCGGTGACGGTCTCTTTGTCATTGCCCAGGCACGATACGATGCCCAGACCAGTGATAACGACGCGGCGCATGCGAATAACCCTTAGAAATTGTCAGTGGAGGTGAACACGCCGACCCGGAGGGCTTCGGCCGTGTAGATCTCGCGGCCGTCGACACTGACCGAGCCATCGGCGATGGCCATGTTCAGCTTGCCTTTCAGGACGCGCTTGATATGAATGTTGTAGGTGACTTTCTTCGCAGTAGGCAACACCTGGCCGAAGAATTTCACTTCGCCAGAGCCCAGTGCGCGACCGCGACCCGGCAAGCCCTGCCAGCCGAGGAAGAAGCCGACCAGCTGCCACATGGCATCGAGGCCCAGGCAGCCCGGCATGACCGGATCACCTTCGAAGTGACAGGCAAAGAACCACAGGTCTGGAGTGATATCCAGCTCAGCGACCAATTCACCTTTGCCGAACTTGCCGCCTTCCTCGCTGATATGCGTGATGCGATCAACCATCAACATGTTGGGGGCGGGCAGTTGCGCGTTACCTGGGCCGAACAGCTCACCGCGACTGCAGCGCAGCAGGTCTTCCCGAGTAAAGGCGTTTTGTTTGGTCATGCGAGCTCCTCAATAATCCCCATGCGGCAGGGGATGAATCTTCCCGGCCATCCCTGAGCGCCAATGGGCTCAAGGCGGCAGCCTACAGATAGACTATTGCGTTGTGGTGAAAGTCACAGTGATCCTGGTAAATGAGTACAGGTGTTCACTGAAACCGGTATTTTCAGGCCCAGCGGCGCGCCTGTCCAGCATTAAGACTGCCGCACTTTAACATTTATCGCCAGTCACGGCTGTCTGGCCGGGTGGCTGGCGGCCGCAAGCGTCAGCGGTATTTCCAGGGTGAACGTCGAGCCCCGCCCCGCGCGGCTCTGTGCGTGCAGGCGGCCGCCCATGCGCTCTGCCAGGGTTCGCGCGATGGCCAACCCCAACCCGGTGCCGCCGTAGCGGCGCGAGATCGAACTGTCGGCCTGCTGGAAGGCAACGAACATGCTTTCCAGATGCTGGTCGTCGATGCCGATGCCGGTGTCGCGAACCGCGCAGGTGAACCATAGCCCACCCGTATCGGCCAATTGCCAGCGCGGCTCGATTTCGACCCTGCCTTGCTCGGTAAATTTCAATGCATTGCCAATCAGGTTGAGCAGGATTTGGCGAATCCGCGTCGGGTCGCCATAGACGCGCATGTGCTCGGCGCCAGCGGGCAACTGCAGGTGCAAGCCCAGGCCACGCTGCTGGGCGCTGTGCTGGAAGGCTTGCACACTGCTGCTGATCAGTTCGCCAAGGCTGAATTCGATGTGTTCCAGCTCAAGCTCGGTGCGCTCGATACGCGAGAAATCGAGGATGTCATTGATGACTTTGAGCAGATGCCCAGTCGATTCACTGGCGACAGAGGTGTACTCGGCCTGCTCGACGGTCATCTGGGTGGTTTCCAGTAACTGCAGCATGCCAAGCACGCCGTTCATCGGTGTGCGCAACTCGTGGCTCATCATCGCTAGAAAGTCCGACTTGGCGCGGTTGGCCTGTTCGGCTTCCTCGCGCGCCTGGGTCAGTTGCGCGATTGCCTGACGCTGCTCCTGGCTGGCCTGCTCAAGGGCGCTGGCGAGGTTGTTGATGTGCCGTGCCAGGTTGCCCAGTTCATTGTCATCGACCACCGGCACCGGGGTATTGAAGGTGCCTTGCTGAATCGCCTTGACGGCAAGCCCCATATCGCTGATCGGCTCGGCCAGGCTGCGTGCCAGGCGCCGCGCCACCAGGAACGTGAAGAGCAGGGCAAACAGGGCGAGGATGCCGGCCTTGATCACAATCTCCTGCTGGCGCTGGTTGAAGGCATCGTCCGACATGCCGACGATGACCCGGCCCAGGTAATCATCGGTGATGCCCGGCAAGGTGGTCTTGGTGGGTGGCAGGAAGTCACTGTCCAGGCGAATCTGCTGCAGACGGATCGGCGCCTGGAACACCTCGACCCGCTGTGCGCGGTTGGCGCTCTCATCGGCCTGCTCGACGTACACCAGAATATTGTTGCGGCCGTCCTGAACCTCGAGGAAGCGCACATGGGGGATGCTCAAAGTGGCGCGCATCAGGCTGTCGAGCACTTCATTGTTGCCTGAGATAACCCCGTATTCGGAAGCCGGGGCCAGCTGATTGGCGATCAGTTGCCCGGTGTGATTGAGCTCCTGACGCAAATCCTGAATGCGCACGAAGGTGAAGAAGCTGATCAGCAGCAGCGTCAGCAGCAGGGCCGGCCCCAGGCTGATGATCTGGGTGCGGGTATGGATATCCCAGCTCAGGCGTTTGCTCATGGGGTGGACTCTCCTGCGGCCAGGGCCAGTGCAGCGGCCTGCGGGTCGATCGGTTCGAGGCCCAGCGCGCGCGCCACCTGTTGGTTGCCGCTGACGCCGTAATGGGCGGGATACAAGCTGCGTGGCCAGCGAGCTGGCGGCTGATCGAGCAATTGATCGAGCACTGCCAGCCAGTCGTCCTGGTCGCTGTAGGTGCTGGCCAAGGCCCCGGCACGGACAAAGCCGGCGTTGGGGCCGATCAGTGCCATTTGCCGGCCGTAGCTACTGAGCAAGACGTTTTTCGCGGTCTTGGCGTTATACAGATCAGGGTCATCCAGGCCGAGCAGTACGTCGCTGTCAGCCAGCACTTGCTGTAGCGGGCGGCTGTCGCGCAGGTCTGGCCAGTGCTGGGCAACGATCTCAAGCCCCAGTGGCCGTGCGGCCTGGCGCAACTCATTGAGCAAAAAGTGGCTGTGCTGGCCATAGAGCACGCCGATTCGCCGGGCCTGTGGCATCAGCAAGCGGGTCAGGCGCAACTGCCGGGCCAGCGGCGGATCGTTCCAGAGCAGGCTCAGGTAGCCCGGGCGATCTGCCCCTAGCAGTTTTTCGGCCTCGACGCGGCTGACCCGCATGAGCAATGCGCGCGGCCCGGCGGATTCGCTCATGCGCCATTGCAGCGCGGCGCGGTCGAGCAAGATCAGGCGCAGGTCACGCGGCAGTTGGCTGGGTGGTGGCAAGCTTGAGACGGGTTGGAAACGCACCTGATCATTGCCACGGCGAACTTGCAGTGCCTGGGCGAAGCTGCGCATTCCAGCCTGGTCGCTGGCGCCGACTACCAGCACCTCATTGGCCGACAGTGTCGCCAGTGGCCACAGGCAGATCAGCAGCAGACCGAGCAGGCGCACCATCAGAACTCCAGCTCCGCGCTGACGCTCAGGCGCTGACGACTGTCGTAGCGGTTCTGCGTGAGGGTGATCGGTTCATCGTCCAGACGCTGCTGCCACAATGCGGCCAGCTCAAGGTTGCTGCGCCGAATGCGCAAGCGCTTGGCCAGGCGCAGGTCAACCCGCTCATAGCGATACTGGTTAAGCGCGTCATCGCCGTAGTAGAACAGCGCACTCGACCAGCCATCGCCCCAGTCGCGCAACCAGCCTGCAGAGCCGCTATTGCGCGCACTGGCTTCGCTGTCGTTGCGGTTGCTGGCCCAGGCGTCGACATAAGCGTAGGTCAGGCGCAGCCGGTCACGCTGGCCAAGGCGCCAGTCGAGTTGCAGCTCACTGCCGCTGAAGCGGGCCTTGTTGCTGTTACTGGCGATGTACTGGTTGTTGCGCAGCGGCTCGCTGATCATGCCGCTGATTTCGTCGTAGAAGACCTTCAGGTCAAGGTTCAGACCGATTTCGCTGAAGCTGCCGTTGTAGCCCAGTTCACGCGAGCGCATCCGCTCCTGATCGAGATCGCCCGGGCCGCGGGTCTTGACGAAGTACTCGCCCCTGCCCAGGCCAGGTTGATAGGGGCTGAGGTTATTGACCGTATAGCTCCAGTTGACGTTGTTCTCGAACATGTCGGGTGAGCGCACGGCTTCGGAATACACCGCGCGCAGGCCATGACGCGGGGTGATCAGGTAGTTGACCGCCAGGCGCGGCGTCAGCGAGCTGCCGGACAGGCGGCTGTCCTCGAACATGGTTCCGCCCTGGATGATCCAGTGCTTGTCGGCGCGCCATTCCAGCTGGCCGAACAGGCGCCAGGTCTGGTCGCTCAGGGTGCCATTGAAATAGGTCTGCGAGTCAGCCTGGTCATAGCGAAAGTTGGCGCCGCTGAGCAGGCGCAGGTTGTCGGTGAGGCTCAGGGTGTCCTGGATTTCCAGGTCGTAGCGGGTTTCCCGGGTGCTTTGGTCGACATCACCGCACACGACCTGGCTGCCGCCCTGGCTGTCCCATTGGGTCTTGACCTGATCGCGCAGTGCCTGCAGCGCAGGATTGTTGTTGGCCGGCGGGTGGGCGATGTTGCGGGCGACCTGCTCGGCGTAGTTCGAGTCGAGCTGCCACAGTCGAGTCAGGGCTGGGCTGAACGACAATGCCGCATCGCAGGCACGCCACACTTGCTGGCGGTCGAAGTACTGCGCCGAGCCCTGTACATAGAGACTGTGCTGGTCATTGAAATCAATGTTCCAGCGCAGCGAGCCAGCGTAGTCCTTGGCCTTGACGTCTGCGTTGTTGCCACGGGCGGTGACGTAGGGAAACACCGGCTGATAGGTGTAGGGGCGCTGATTGCTGCCTTCCTTGGCCGCCAGTTGCCACTCCAGCGTTTGGTTGCTCGCCAATTGCTGCAGCACGCTCAGGTTGATCCGGTTGAGCCGGCGGCTGTCGCGGTAGGCAGCGCCCGACTGGTCGTGATCGAAGCCGTCATCCTCCTGTCCGGACATTGACAGACGCAGGTCGCCGCCCTCCCAGCCCAAACCCTGGCTGGCGTAAAAGTCGTTGACGCCATCCGCCCCGCGGCTCAGCTTGAGGCGCGTGCCCTGGCTGTCGGCAGGGCTTCGGGTGAGGATGTTGACCACCGCCATCAGGGCATTGGCGCCATAACTGACCGTGTTTGGCCCGCGAAACACCTCGATCCGCTCAATATCCTCAAGTGCTACCGGGATATCGCTCCAGTCGACGGTGGCCAGGCCTGCGCGGTACACCGAGCGGCCGTCGATCAGCACCTGCATGCGCCGCGCCTCGCTGACGTTGCTGCCATGGTAGTTGACCGTCGGCTGGTTGCTGGCGCCGTAGCCGATCATCATGCCCGGCACCAGCCGCAAGAGCTCGGGGATGTCGCGGGCGCCGCTGGCGCGGATCAACTGGCTGTCGAGCACAGTCATGCTGCCCGGTACGCCGGCTGCAGATTGTTTAAGTCGAGTGGCAGTGAGAACTTGCGGCAGGTCCTGGTTGTCAATAAACAGGTCGTCGGCCACAGCTGGCCCGCCAAGCAGGGCAGTCAGTAATAGCAGGCGAGGGAAGGGCGGCGTGCCAGACAACACGTTACAGCCTTGTTTCAGCAGGAAACGCGCATGTTAACCGACCGCGGAGGTTTTTCCAGCAGCCCCATCCATGCTGGCTACGCCGTCGAGCGGGTAACAGGCTGACACTGCGTGCCTCTGGTTATGCCGCATCTGGCCCGTATAATGCGCCCGTCGCCACTCAACTTTGGCTTTAACGGACTGGATATGACTGAACAGCAACCTGTTGCAGTTCTTGGAGGCGGCAGCTTCGGCACCGCCGTGGCCAACCTGCTGGCCGAAAACGGCAACCCTGTGCGCCAGTGGATGCGCGATCCGGACCAGGCGCAAGCGATGCGCGTCAACCGCGAAAACCCGCGCTACCTCAAAGGTATCCGCTTGCAGGACGGCGTCGAGCCGGTCAATGACCTGCTGGCCACCCTGCAAGCTGCACAACTGATTTTTGTTGCGCTGCCATCCAGCGCCTTGCGCAGCGTCCTGGCGCCGCATGCCGCGCTGCTGCGCGGCAAGTGCCTGGTGAGCCTGACCAAGGGCATCGAGGCGCAGAGCTTCAAGCTGATGAGCCAGATTCTCGAAGAAATCGCCCCCGAGGCGCGTATTGGGGTGCTCTCCGGGCCCAACCTTGCGCGCGAAATCGCCGAACACGCACTGACTGCCACGGTGGTCGCCAGCGAAGACGAAGCGCTGTGCCTGAGCGTGCAAGAGGTACTGCACGGGCGCACCTTCCGCGTCTATGCCAGTGCCGACCGCTTCGGTGTCGAACTGGGCGGCGCACTGAAAAACGTCTACGCAATCATTGCCGGTATGGCCGTGGCGCTGGGCATGGGTGAAAACACCAAAAGCATGCTGATCACCCGCGCGCTGGCCGAAATGACTCGGTTCGCCGTCAGCCTGGGGGCCAACCCGATGACCTTCCTCGGCCTTGCCGGGGTCGGTGACCTGATCGTGACCTGCTCGTCGCCGAAAAGCCGCAACTACCAGGTCGGCTATGCGCTGGGCCAGGGTTTGTCGCTGGAAGAAGCGGTGAGCCGGCTGGGCGAAGTGGCCGAGGGCGTGAACACCATCAAGGTGCTCAAGGCCAAGGCCGATGACGCCCAGGTGTACATGCCACTGGTAGCCGGGCTGCATGCGATCCTGTTCGAAGGGCGCACCTTGAATCAGGTCATCGAACACCTGATGCGCGCGGAACCGAAAACCGACGTCGACTTCATTTCCACCAGCGGTTTCAACTAAGCGCTGAGCACAACAAGGAGCAATACATGAGCGATACCCCCGAGCGCGTGGAGCGCGAATCGATCATCCTGCGGGTGCTGTGGATGCTCGTGTTCCTGGTGGTCTGGCAGCTGGCCGAATTGCTGCTCGCCGGCCTGGTGCTGGTGCAGCTGATCTACCGTCTGGTCTACGGCGCGCCGAGTGCCAGTCTGATGAACTTTGGCGACAGCCTGAGCCAGTTTCTGGCGCAGATCGGCCGCTTTGGCACCTTTCACAGCGATCGCAAGCCGTGGCCGTTTTCCGATTGGCCAACCCCACGCGCACCTGAGGGTGAGGCGCCACACGTTGTAGCGGCCGCGCCCCATCCGGTGCGTGATGAGGAGACCAAGCTGTGAAACTGTGGATCCTGCGTCACGGCGAAGCCGAGCCACGCGCCAAGAGCGATGCCGAACGGCGGCTGACCAGCCACGGTCGCGAGCAGGTCCTGTACAGCGCAGCGCGGCTGCTGGGGCAACCACTGCAGGCGATTCTGGTGAGCCCTTACGTGCGTGCTCAGCAAACCGCTGCATTGGTGCAGGAAACCCTCGATTTTGCTCAGCCGCTGCGTACGGTGGCCTGGCTCACCCCAGAAAGCAGCGTGCGTGAAGCCATCGCCGAGCTTGAACAATTGGGCTTTGAGCACGTCTTGCTGGTCAGCCACCAGCCGCTGGTAGGCGCATTGGTCGGCATGCTTGAGCACGGCCATTTGCAACAGCCGGCAGCCATGAGCACCGCCAGCCTGGCCGAGCTGGAAGGCGACTGGCCGTTGCCTGGATTGATGTCACTGAAAGCCTTGAATCATCCCGGCTAGCCTGCGGCAACTGGCATTTTTGCCAGTTGCCTGGGCGTTCGGCTGATTGCTAGCGTTGATCGCGTGAGAGTCGAACCGTGTAACAGGGAGTAGTGGATGAGTAGTCGACGTCTTGAATTGGTGAGCTCGGTGAGCCCACAGCGGGTGCTGGACAAACTGAACGAGCATGGCGTGCCGGACTTTGCCGAGCACCGTTTGCTGCAGGATTGCGCGGATGCCAGCTTCAATCGCCTGCTGGGCAAGTGCGAAGGCCAATATGAGCTTGAGCAACTGCGCCAGGCGAGCATTCGTATGGCGCATCTGCTGCAGACCTGCTGCCTTGCGCTGCGCCGCTCCAAGCTCGAAGAAGCGGACAAGGTCCAGGCTCGCGAGGCACTCGAGTATCAATTGGCCTACATGCAGGCGTGCCTGCGCCGGTCGATGGCCAGCTTCGATTGAACCGGCGATGACCTGAACGCCCTTGGCGATGACCTATCCGGACGTTGCCGCCGCCGCTGCGCTTGCCGACAATGGGCAATCTTTTCGTGAGAGCAGGCGGCCATGTCGCAGCAAATCTTCTTCGCCCATGCCAATGGCTTCCCCTCGGCCACCTACGGCAAGCTGTTTGCTGCGCTCGCGCCGGACTATCAGGTTCAGCATCTGCTCCAGCACGGCCACGACCCGCGCTTCCCGGTCGATGACAACTGGCTCAACCTGGTCGATGAGCTGCTCCACCACCTGGCCCAGCAGCCAGGGCCGGTGTGGGGTGTTGGCCATTCTCTTGGCGGAGTATTGCACCTGCACGCGGCGCTGCGCTGCCCGCAGTATTACCGCGGCGTGGTCATGCTCGATTCGCCAGTGTTGACCCGCGCCGATCAGTGGCTGCTGCGCACGGCCAAACGTTTTGGCTTCATCGACCGCATTACCCCGGCCGGGCGTACCCTGAACCGCCGCGCTGTGTTTGCTGATCGGGACAGTGCGCGGTGCTACTTCACTGGCAAGACGCTGTTCCGTCATTTTGACCCAGACTGCCTCGAGGCCTATCTGGAGCATGGCTTGGAAGCAGCTGAGGGCGGCCTGCGCCTGCGCTTCGATCCCGCCACCGAGATCAGGATCTATCGCAGTATCCCGCACTTGAGCCCGGCACCGGCGCGCCAACTGCAGGTGCCGCTGGCCATGGTTCGCGGCGATCGCAGCCGGGTGATCCGCCGCCATCACGCCTTTGCCGTGCGCAGCATGCCGCTGGGCGAATACCACAGCGTGCCGGGCGGGCATATGTTCCCGCTGGAGCGCCCCGCTGATACCGCCAGCTTGATCAAAGGACTGTTTGATCGTTGGGGGCAGCCATGAGCGCGCAGGTCGAGGACATCCGGCTCAATCTGGGCCACATCGAATTGGCAGCTCATCTGTTTGGCCCGGAGGATGGCGAGCCGGTGATCGCGCTGCACGGCTGGCTGGACAATGCCAACAGCTTCGCCCGGCTGGCGCCGCTGCTGCGCGGGTTGCGTATCGTTGCGCTGGATCTGGCTGGCCATGGCTATTCAGAGCATCGCCCGGCGGGTGCCAGCTATGCGCTGGCCGATTATGCCCACGATGTCGTTCGGGTTGCCGAGCAGCTCGGCTGGCAGCGCTTTGGCCTGCTTGGCCATTCGCTGGGCGCAATCATTTCGGCGCAGCTGGCCGGAGCGCTGCCAGAGCGGATCAGTCGCTTGCTGCTGATCGACGGCGTGCTGCCGCCTACCGGCGCCGAGCAGGATGCTGCGCAGCGGCTGCGCATGGCCCTGCAGGCGCAGTTGCGCCTGGACAGCAAACGCAAGTCGATCTATCCGAGCCTCGAACAAGGCATCGAGGCGCGTATGAAGGGTATGGTCGCGGTCAGCCGTGAAGCCGCCGAACTGCTCGCTCAACGCGGCCTGATGCCGGTGCCGGGCGGCTACAGCTGGCGCAGCGACAGTCGTTTGACCCTGCCATCGCCAGCCCGCTTGAGTGAGGCGCAGGCGATGGCCTTTGTTCAGCGCATCGAATGCCCGACCTGCCTGGTGGTTGCGGCGGATGGCATGCTCGCGCGGCACACGGCGCTGCTGGAGCAGCTACCCTTCGAGCAGGTGCGCCTGCCTGGCGGTCATCACTTGCACCTGAACGACGAGCAGGGCGCGACCCTTGTCGCAGACTGTATCAATCGCTTCTGCGGGTTTTCTTGACTTGCTCCGGACAAGTGCCGAGGCTTGGCAGGTTGAACAGGGAGACAACCATGGACATGCCTGACATTTACCCCCTCGCCACCCACGCCGCCAGCGGCAGGGGAGGCCGATGAGTATGCGAATTCTGGTTGCCGGCTGCCTGGGTCTTGCCAGCCCGCTGCTGTGGGCCGGCAGCCTGCCAGTGCCGCCGGACTCCAAGATAGTCGATCAGCGCCCGGCGCTGGAGCAGGAGCGGGTTTACCCCCTCGGCCCGTTACGCAAGATCAGTGGCCGTCTGCGGGTTGACGACAAGGTCGAGAGCCGCGGCCAGGTCAGCTCGGTGACCTACCAGTTGCCCGCCGAGCGCACCGCACGCGAAGCCTTTACCAGCGCCCGCGAAGCACTGCAGGAGGAGGGCGGTTATCCGCTGTTCTGGTGTGAAAAACGCGACTGCGGCGAAGCCAGCCTGTGGGCCAATGAGGTGTTCAAGAACGCCAGGCTCAACGGCGGCGATGAGCAGCAGGCGTTTATCCTGCTGCGCCGCGCGGCCGAAGAAGCCGATACGTTGGTTGCCTTGTACAGCGTCACTGCGGGTAACAAGCGGGTTTACCTGCATGTCGAGGAATTTGTTGCCGAGTCGCCGCTGGGCGAGCTGCTGCCGACCTCGGCCACGGTCATGCGTGAGCTGCGCGACACCGGCAAGCTTGACTATCCTGACCTGACGGCACCGTTGCCGGCCTGGGTGACCCTGCTCGGTCGCAGCCTGAATCTGGACAGCACTTTGCGGGTCAGCTTGAGTGGCAAGCAGGCTGAAGATTGGCGCGAGCAGTTGATCAAGATGGGCGTACGCGCTGCACGGCTGGAGGTCGGCACTGCCGAGACCGAGGGGTTGCATCTGGAATTGATTCGTTAAGTGAGTGCACCTGTGGCCAACAATGATCGCCTGCTAGTACAGATTCTGCTGTTGGCGCTGCTGGGCGCCGGCTTGTGGGTAATGGCGCCGTTCATCTCGGCGCTGCTGTGGGGGGCAATCCTGGCGTTTGCCAGCTGGCCGCTGATGCGCCTGCTCACCCGTTGGCTGGGCGGACGTGAAACCCTGGCTGCGGCGGTGCTGACCACCCTGTGGATTCTGATCGTGGCGCTGCCACTGGTGTGGCTCGGCTTCAACCTGGCTGATCATATTCGCGATGCCACGGCGGTTATCCGCGATGTGCAGGTCGATGGTCTGCCCGAGGCACCGGCCTGGCTGGGCAGCATTCCGCTGGTCGGTGAGCGCCTGCTGACCTGGTGGAACTCCCTTGACCAGCAGGGCGCGGCGCTGCTGGCATCGGCCAAACCTTACTTCGGCCAGGTCGGCAACTGGCTGCTGGCGCGCAGCGCGCAAATTGGCGGCGGTGTGCTCGAGCTGTCGCTGAGCCTGGTCTTTGTATTCTTCTACTACCGCGACGGCCCGCGGCTGGCGGCATTTGTCCTGCGCCTGCTGCAGCGGCTGATCGGCGAGCGCGCCGAGTACTACCTGGAACTGGTCGCCGGCACCGTGCAGCGCGTAGTCAACGGCGTGATCGGCACGGCGGCGGCGCAAGGCCTGCTGGCGATGATCGGTTTTCTCATCGCTGGCGTGCCGGGGGCGATTGTGCTCGGTCTGGTGACCTTCATGCTCAGCCTGATTCCGATGGGGCCGCCGCTGGCCTGGCTGCCCGCCACCGCGTGGCTGGTGTGGCAGGGGCACTACGGCATGGCAGTGTTTCTCGGTATCTGGGGCACCTTCGTCATCAGCGGCGTGGACAACGTGCTCAAACCGTACCTGATCAGCCGTGGCGGCAATCTGCCGCTGGTGATCGTGCTGCTCGGGGTATTCGGCGGCCTGATCGCGTTTGGCTTCATCGGCCTGTTCATCGGCCCGACCCTCCTCGCCGTGGCCTACAGCCTGTTGCTGGACTGGAGCCGCAGCACTCAGCCGAGCGTGCAGCCCTAGCAGGCTTTACGCTTTCTTTATGCGCTGAACCAGCGTTCGCTCTCGTTCCTTTACGGCCATCCCCCGGACAATCCTCGCACAGCGGCCCACGCCGCATTCCGGGGAGATTGGCTCATGTACATGCTTGAAGGCGTGTCACTGCTCTTGGCAGTGGCGTTGGCGGTTTACCTGCTGGTCGCGCTGTTGCGCGCCGACCACAGCTAGGGAGCGGCCATGCACAGTTATGACTTCGCCTTGCTGCTGGCGTTTTTTGCCATCGTACTGCTGCCCGCGCCCTGGCTCGGGCGATTCTACTACAAGGTCATGGAAGGCCAGCGCACCTGGTTGTCGCCGGCGCTCGGCCCGCTGGAGCGCGGCTGCTACCGGCTGGCGGGCGTCCAGACCGAGCAGGAGCAGAGCTGGAAGCAGTACGCGCTGGCGCTGCTGACGTTCAACCTGGCCGGGTTTGTCCTGCTGTTCGCTGTGTTGATGCTGCAGGGTTACCTGCCACTCAATCCGCAACGGTTGCCGGGCCAGGACTGGTCGTTGGCATTGAACACGGCGGTGAGCTTTGTCACCAACACCAACTGGCAGGCCTACAGTGGCGAAGCGTCGCTTAGTTACCTGAGCCAGATGCTCGGCCTGACCGTGCAGAACTTCGTCAGCGCCGCGACCGGCCTGGCCGTGCTGGTCGCGCTGTGCCGCGGGATTGCCCGGCGTTCGGCCACAACGGTCGGCAACTTCTGGGTCGACATGACCCGCGCCACCCTCTACGGCCTGTTGCCGCTGTGCCTGCTGCTGGCGCTGTTGCTGGTGTGGCAGGGCGTGCCACAGACCTTTGCCGATTACGCCCATGCCGTGACCCTGCAAGGCGCTGACCAGACTATCCCGCTCGGGCCGGCCGCAAGCCAGATCGCAATCAAGCAACTGGGCACCAATGGCGGCGGCTTCTTTGGTGTCAACTCGGCCCATCCGTTCGAAAACCCCACGGCCTGGAGCAACCTGTTCGAGCTGGCGTCGATCATCCTGATCCCGGTGGCGCTGGTGTTCACCTTCGGCCACTACGTCAAGGACCTGCGCCAGAGCCGGGCGATCCTCGCCTGCATGCTGGCGCTGTTCCTGATCGGCGGGGCTACTGCGCTGTGGGCCGAGTACCAGCCCAATCCAGCGCTGATCAGTGAGCAGGTGCAGCAATCGGCAGCGATGGAGGGCAAGGAAAGCCGCTTCGGCACCACCGGCTCGGTGCTCTGGACAGTCACCACTACCGCCGCTTCCAACGGCTCGGTGAACGCCATGCACGACAGCCTCAACCCGCTGACCGGGATGGTCGCGATGCTCAATATGATGGTCGGCGAGGTGATCTTCGGCGGCGTTGGTGCGGGCCTCTACGGCATGCTCCTGTTCGTCTTGATTGCAGTGTTTCTGGCGGGGCTGATGATCGGCCGTACGCCTGAATATCTGGGCAAGAAGCTGCAGGCGCGGGAAGTCCAGCTGCTGGTGGCGACCTTGCTGGTGATGCCGCTTGGCGTGCTGGTGCTCGGCGCCCTCGCGGCCAGCCTGCCAGGCCCTGCCGGTGCGGTCAGCAACCCCGGCGCACACGGCTTCAGTCAGCTGCTCTACGCCTACACCTCTGGCACCGCCAACAACGGCTCGGCCTTCGCCGGCTTTGGCGCCAATACGGTGTACCACAACGTCATGATCGCCCTGGCCATGCTCATTGGCCGCTTCGGCTACATCCTGCCGGTGCTGGCCCTGGCCGGCAGCCTGGCGGCGAAGAACCGTGCACCGCAAGGGCAGAACAGCTTCCCCACCCACGGCCCGCTGTTCATCGGTTTGCTGCTGGTGATCATCCTGCTGATGGGCGGCCTGACCTTCCTGCCAAGCCTGGCCCTGGGGCCGATTGCCGAACAACTGAGCCTGGGTTTCTGAGGAATCAACATGAACATGCCTATTGCTCAAGTCCAGGCGCCACGCCCTGGCACTGATCAGACCCGCTTCGCCGCACTGTGGCGGCCCGCCCTGATACAGGCGCTGGTCAAGCTCGACCCGCGTCAGCTCAAGCGTTCCCCGGTGATGCTGGTGGTGGCGCTGACGGCGCTGCTGACTACGGCGCTGTGTTTTGCGCCAGAGAGCGGTGTCAGCACTGCGGTGGCGATCCAGATCGCGCTGTGGCTGTGGTTTACCGTGCTGTTCGCCAACTTTGCCGAAGCGCTGGCCGAGGGCCGCGGCAAGGCACGCGCCGACAGCCTCAAGGCCGGCAGCCAGGGCTTGAATGCGCAGCGCCGGCGTGCCGATGGCAGCTTTGAAACGGTTGCCGCCAGCGCGCTACGCAAAGACGATGTGGTCAAGGTGGTGGCCGGCGAGCTGATTCCCGGCGACGGCGAGGTGCTCGAAGGCATCGCGGCGGTCAATGAGGCGGCCATCACTGGCGAATCGGCGCCGGTCATCCGCGAGTCCGGTGGGGACCGCTCCGCCGTCACCGGCAACACCCGGCTGGTCTCCGACTGGCTGCTCATCCGCATCACCAGCAACCCGGGTGAATCGACCCTGGACCGCATGATCGCCCTGGTCGAAGGCGCCAAGCGACAGAAGACCCCGAACGAGATTGCCCTGGACATCCTGCTGATCGGCCTGACCCTGATCTTCTTGATCGTAGTGGTGACCTTGCAGCCCTTCGCCCGCTTTGCCGGCGGCAGCCTGCCGTTGATCTTCCTCGCCGCGCTGCTGGTGACGCTGATCCCGACCACCATTGGTGGCCTGCTTTCGGCTATCGGCATCGCCGGCATGGACCGGCTGGTGCGGCTCAACGTGATTGCCCGCTCCGGGCGAGCAGTGGAGGCGGCCGGTGACGTGCATACGCTGATGCTCGACAAGACCGGCACCATCACCTTCGGCAACCGCCGCTGCAGCGCGCTGCACACAGCGCCGGCGGTGACGGCCAGGGAGCTGGGCGAGGGCGCCTTGCTGGCGTCGCTTGCCGACGACACCGCCGAGGGCAAGTCGATTGTCGAATACCTGCGCCAGTTGCACGACTTCAACGAGCCGGGCGCCGATCAATTCAGCCCGGTGGCGTTCAGCGCCGAGACACGGCTGTCGGGCGTCGACTTCGAGCAGCGCCGCTACCGCAAGGGCGCCGTCGATGCGGTGCTGGGCTTTGTCGGTATCGAGCGCTTGCAGATGCCATCGGCGCTGGCCAAGGAAGTCGAGCGCATTGCCCAGAGTGGCGGCACGCCGCTGCTGGTGTGCGTCGACCAGCGCCTGCTCGGCGTGATCCACCTCAAGGACGTGGTCAAGCCAGGCATCCGCGAGCGCTTCGCCGAACTGCGCAAGCTTGGCATCCGTACGGTGATGGTGACCGGCGACAACCCGCTGACCGCTGCTGCCATCGCCGCCGAGGCCGGCGTCGATGATGTACTGGCCGAAGCCACCCCGGAGAAAAAGCTGGCGCGCATTCGCCAAGAGCAAAACGACGGCCGTTTGGTCGCCATGTGCGGCGACGGTGCCAACGATGCGCCGGCGCTGGCCCAGGCCGATGTCGGCATGGCCATGAACGACGGCACCCAGGCCGCGCGCGAGGCGGCCAACATGGTCGACCTCGACAGCGACCCGACCAAGCTGCTCGACGTGGTCCAGGTCGGCAAGGAGTTGCTGGTCACCCGCGGTGCGTTGACCACCTTCTCGATTGCCAACGACGTGGCCAAGTACTTCGCCATCCTGCCGGCGCTGTTTGCCGCGATCTACCCGCAACTGGGCGTGCTCAACCTGATGCAGCTGGCCAGCCCGCAGAGCGCGATACTCTCGGCGATCGTGTTCAACGCACTGATCATTGTCGCGCTGATCCCCTTGGCACTGCGTGGGGTGAGGGTGCAGGCAGCGAGTGCCGCACATCTGCTCCGGCGCAATTTGCTGATCTACGGTGTCGGCGGCCTGATCGTGCCGTTTGCCGGGATCAAGCTGATCGACATGCTGCTCAATGCCCTGCACCTGGTCTGAGGAGGCCGTTATGACTACTTACCTTCGCCCGGCCCTGAGCCTGGTTGTATTGATGACAGTGATCACCGGCGTGCTTTATCCGCTGGCGGTGACGGCGGTTGCGCAAGTGGCCTTCCCCACGCAGGCCAACGGCAGCCTGGTGCACGACGAGCAGGGCCAGGTGCGCGGCTCGGCGCTGATCGCCCAACCGTTCACTGGCGATGGCTGGTTCCACCCACGTCCGTCTGCGGCGGCGTATGCCACCGTGGCCAGTGGCGCGAGCAATCTGGCGCCGAGCAATCCGGCTCTGACCGAGCGGGTCAAGGCAGACGCAGGCACGCTGTATCGCGCCGAGTTGGGGCCGGTACCGCAAGCCCTGCTGACCACCTCGGCCAGCGGTCTCGACCCGCACCTGTCGCCGCAAGCGCTGGCGTATCAGATCCCCCGAGTGGCGGCGGCGCGCAAACTGCCGGTAGAGCGCTTGCAAGGGCTGATCGAAGAGGCCACCCTGCAGCCATTGATCGGCCCACCGGTGGTCAACGTGCTGGCGCTGAATCAGGCGCTGGAGCAATTGACCCGCTGTGCTGATCACCGCAATTGTGAAGGATGAAACATGAGTGACTCTGCCCGCGCCGACGCGCTGTTGGCCAACCTGCCGCGCGCCGGGCGTGGCCGGCTCAAGGTATTTCTCGGTGCAGCGCCCGGCGTGGGCAAGACCTACGCTATGCTCCAGGCCGCCCACGCCCAGCAGCGCCAAGGGGTGCAGGTGGTGGCCGGGGTGGTCGAAACCCACGGCCGGGCCGAGACCGAGGCTCTGCTCGGCGGCTTGCTCCAGCAGCCGCTGCTGCGTAGCCAATACCGGGGCGTCACTCTTGAGGAAATGGACCTCGACGGCTTACTGCACGCCAGTCCCGAGCTGGCTCTGGTCGACGAACTGGCCCACAGCAACGCCCCCAACAGCCGCCATGCCAAGCGCTGGCAGGATGTGCAGGAGCTGCTCGCGGCCGGCATCGATGTCTACACCACGGTCAACGTGCAGCATCTTGAAAGCCTTAACGACAAGGTTCGCGACATCACCGGTGTGCAGGTCCGCGAAACCCTGCCCGACTGGGTGCTGCAGGAAGCCTTCGAACTGGTGCTGATCGACCTGCCACCGCGCGAACTGCTGCAGCGCCTGCGCGAAGGTAAGGTCTACGTGCCCGAGCAGGCCCGCGCCGCAATCGATGCGTTCTTCTCGCAGACCAACCTCAGTGCCCTGCGGGAGCTGGCCATGCACACCGCCGCGGCGCAGGTGGATGCCGACCTGGCCCACGGCTATCGCCAGCTTGGCCAGGAAGCGCCGGCCCTGCGTGGTCGCTTGCTGGTCGGCGTCGACGGCGATCAGCAAGCCGAGCGGCTGGTCCGCCACGCCTGCCGCGTGGCCCAGCGCCGGCATTTGCCGTGGAGCCTGGTGCATGTCGACAACGGCAAGCTGCGCGACGAAAGCGCCCGCCAGCGTCTGCAAAGCGCGCAGCAACTGGCTGAGCGGCTGGGCGGCGAGGTAGTGCTGTTGCGCGCCGGCGAAGTCGCGAGGACCTTGCTCCAGCATGCCGCCGAGCGCCGTGCCAGCCTGGTGCTGGTGGGGCAGTCGCGTGATCGTCTGCGCCGGCGTCTGTTTGGTGCCGGTGTCGCTGCGCGGCTGCTGCGCGAAAACCACGGCCTGGAAGTCAACGTGCTCAACCGCGAGGTGCAGCCGCCAGCAGCACGTATCGCGGCGAAGCGGGTGTGGGTCTGGCGGCACTATCTGCTGGCGCTGCTCGCCACTGCGCTTGCGGCAGGGCTGGCCTGGGCGGTGTCCAGCGTGCTGGCGTTGGCGAATATCTCGCTGGTATTTCTCGCCGCCGTGCTGCTGGTGGCGGTGCGCAGCAGCCTCGGCCCGGCGCTGGCGTGCGCGGTGCTGTCGTTTGTCAGCTATGACTTTCTGTTCATCCCGCCCAACTTCTCTCTGAGCATTCAGCGCGAAGAGGATGTGCTGACGCTGGTGTTCTTCCTGCTGATGGCCGCGCTCACCGGCAACCTCGCCGCGCGCCAGCGGCGCCAGTTGCAGGCCTTGCGCGAGACCCAGGCGCAGACCAGTCAACTGCTCGACCTGTCACGCAAGCTCACCGTCGCCACCGACCGCCAGGCAGTATTCAGCGCCGCCAGCCAGCACCTCGACGGCTGGCAGGATCTGCACGTATGCCTGCTCGAGCGAGGTAGTGAAGGCCTGCTGCAAGCTGCCAACGGCCAGTTGCCCGGCTTGAGCGACACCGAGCGCGCTGCCGCTGACTGGGCCTGGCAGCACGGCCAGGCCGCTGGCCACGGTAGCGACACCTTGCCCAATGGTCGCTGGTGGTGGTGGCCGCTGTTGGTCGATGAGCAACCGCTGGCACTGCTCGGCGTACGTCCACGTGACAACGCGGCCCTCACAGCCCAGCGCCGACGCCTGCTGATGGCGCTGGCCCAGCCGCTGGCGCAGGCCCTGGCCCGTGCGCGCCTCGGCGAACAACTCGAAGCTGCGCGGCTGCACGGCGAAACCGAACAGCTGCGCAGCGCCTTGCTGGCCTCGGTGTCACACGACCTGCGCACACCGCTGACCGCTATGCGCGGCGGCATCGATAGCCTGCTTGCGCTCGGCGCTGCGATCCCGCCCGACGACCGCCGCGAATTGCTCGAAGGCACCCGCGATGAAGCCGAGCGCCTCGACCGCTACATCCAGAATCTGCTCGACATGACCCGCCTCGGTCACGACAGTCTCAAGCTCGCGCGTGACTGGGTGGCCCCGGCCGATATCGTCGCCAGCGCCCTGCAGCGTCTGCGCGCGGTGCTGGCGCCGCTGCGGGTCAGCACCGATGTGCCGAGCGAGCTGCCGCTGCTGTTCGTGCACGCTGCCTTGATCGAACAGGCGCTGGTCAACGTGCTGGAAAACGCCGCGCGCTTTTCACCCCCAGATGGCCGCCTGCAACTGCAGGTCGACGTGCGTGATGAGCAACTGTGCCTGGCCGTCAGCGATCAAGGCCCCGGCATCCCCGAAGCTGAACGCGAAAAGATCTTCGACATGTTCTACACCGCCGCCCGCGGCGACCGCGGCGGGCAGGGCACAGGCCTCGGCCTGGCCATCTGCCAGGGCATGATCGGCGCCCACGGCGGCAGCATCCAGGTGGCTGACGGCATCGATGGCCACGGCACCTGCATCACTCTATGCTTGCCATTGCCCCCACAGCCCACCGCCGAAAGCCAGGACTCATGAGCCAAACCGCCACCTTGCTGGTCATCGACGACGAACCGCAGATTCGCAAGTTCCTGCGCATCAGCCTGAGCTCGCAAGGCTACAAGGTCATCGAAGCCGCCACCGGCGGCGAAGGCCTGGCCCAGGCGGCCTTGGCCAAACCCGACCTGATCGTGCTCGACCTCGGCCTGCCAGACATGGACGGCCAGCAGGTGCTGCGCGAATTGCGCGAGTGGAGCTCGGTGCCGGTGATGGTGCTGTCGGTGCGGGCCAGCGAGCTGCAAAAGGTCGATGCCCTGGATGGCGGCGCCAACGACTACGTCACCAAACCGTTCGGCATTCAGGAGTTTCTCGCCCGCATTCGCGCCCTGTTGCGCCAGGCGCCACAGGGTAGCGCCGCGCTGGCCAGTGCCAGCTTCGGGCCGCTGCTGGTGGACTTCGCCTGCCGCCGCGTGACCCTCGATGGCAGCGAAATAGCGCTGACCCGCAAGGAGTACGCACTGTTGGCGCAACTGGCCGGGCACCCCGGGCGAGTGATCACCCAGCAACAACTGCTCAAGGATATCTGGGGGCCGACCCACGTCGACGATACGCACTACCTGCGGATCGTGGTTGCGCATGTGCGGCAGAAGCTGGGCGATGACCCTACTGCGCCGCGGTTTATCGTGACTGAGCCTGGGGTGGGGTATCGGTTGTTGGTGTCGTAAGCCCGTACTTTGCAACACCGCTTCGGCGCTTGATCGCGATTGAGTAATACGAGTTGTGGATACTCGTGAACCGCATTTGCATGCGGTCCCGAGCATTCCGATTCAATTGTGACGAAGATGTGCCGCCTAGAAGTCGACCGTCAAACCCGCATACAACGCTCGCCCATCACCAGGCGAGTGCAGTGAGTCTTTAGCCCCATCCGGGTCATACCAGGCATATTCGTAATAACGGTCGGTGAGGTTCTTGAGCTGCAGGTCAACGCTCAACGTCTCGGTGAACGTGTAAGTCGCTCCGATATTCATCAACACATAACCGCCATAGGTACCTTGAGTGTTTTCCCGCTCAAGATAGTAGTTGGTCTGCCCATTCATCCACGCAGTCAACTGCAACGCTTGCGTCGCCTGGTAACTGATACCGGTATTCCACAAATGATGCGGAACATGGTCAATTTCCTTGCCTTTACTCTGTGGCAAGGCGCTACTCGGCTCGAGGATTTTCGAGTATTGCCATGAATACGAAGCCCACACTTCGGTACGTTCGTCCGGGTGCAGGTTGACCTGCAGGTCGTAACCCCAGCGGCGGGTTTCACCAACGTTGTCGGACTCCCCGCTGGGGTCGTTGAGGCGGCGGCTGACTTCGCCGGTGGCGTCCTGGCGCCAGTAGGCGACGCGGCCATCAACCCAGCTGGCGGGGGTGAACTTTATGCCGGTTTCCCAGCCTTCGTTGATCGACGGTTGCAGGTCTTCATTGCGCGGCGGCACCTTGTAGGCTGCAGCGCCGCTGCCGACCTGGAACGTGCGGCCCCAGTTGGCGTAGACGCTGGCGTACTGCCAGGGCGAATAGACCACACTGAGCTTGGGTTGCTTGATCAGCCCGTAGTCGTTGATGTCGGAGGTTTGCCCGGTGAGTTGGTTGGTGAAGTCGCCGCTGATCTTGTCGACGCGATAGGCCGGCACGATCTTCAGCGACTCGAACGGTTCGATCTCGGCCTGTACGTAAGCGCCGACCGTGTTGAAATCGAAGTCTTGGTCGCGGGTCTGTGCCTGGCGTACGCGCTGCACGGTGCGATAGCGCTCGCTGCGGTTGTCCTGCTTCTGCACGTCGCTGCCGCCTTCCAGGGCAAAGCCGTGCAGCCAATCTACTTCTGGCCGCCAGGTCAGCGAGGTGAGGGCGCCGTACTGGGTTTCATAGGCATCACGCTCTTGCTGCGCGCTGGTGCGCCAGTACTGGGTCCAGCGCCGATCATCGAAGGTATTCAGGTAGGTCTTGGCCGACCAGGCGAGGGTCTCGGCCAGGTCGGTGTCGAAGTGCACGCTGAGCTGGTTCATGCGCCGGGTGCCTTTGTCGCTGGCGTTGAAGTCGTTGCTCATGCGCGGGTGCTGGCGGGCATCGGCTTCGCTCAAGTAACCCGCTTCCTGTGCGTCGGCTTCGTAATGGCGGGCGCTAAGGCCGAGACGGTAGCTGGCGTCGTCGGGGGTATAGAACCACTTGCCGCTGAAGCTGTAGCGCTCGGTATCTGCATGCTCGCGGTAGCCGTCGACCTGCTGGCGGGCGAAGAAGTAGTTCTGCGTCCAGTTGCTGGTTTCGATGCCCTTGGCCAGTTGCACTTCGCGGGTGTTGAAGCTGCCGTAGCGCAGGCGTGCCTTGTTGTAGTTGCCGCCACTGCGGGTATTGATATTGACGTTGCCGGCGATGTTGTTGAGGCCGTAGCGCGGATCGCTGGTACCGCGCACGACCTCAATGCTGTCGATGTCCAGCGGGAACACCGAGTCGATGAAGGGCATGTTACCGTCATTGGTATTACTCGGGATGCCGTCGATCAGCAGCTTTATGGCGTTGACTTCGCCTTCGCCATTGAAGCCGCGAAACGACAATTTGCCCGAGGTGGTGCCTTGGTTGAAGCCGGTGAGCATTACGCCCGGTGCACGGTTGAACAGCTCCCAGCTGTAGGCAACGGGCATCTTCTCGAGAATGTCGCCGCCAAGAATATCTACTGAACTGAGCACACTGCTGGTCGCCAGCGGCCCGCTACTGGTGCCGGAGACGGTAACGGCGCCGAGGGTCAGGGTGGAATTGTCGGCAGGCACAGCCTGAGCAATGGCTTGGGACAGTGGGCAGAGCGTGGCGGCACAGGTAATGGCAAGCACGGGCACGACGCTACGTGCAGTACGAAGGTACGCAGGCATGAAAAAAGGTTCCTGACAGAAAAGCCGGAGACGACCGTGCTGCGCAGTTCGCGCGCACGATCATTTGCTCGGTGACGATTCAGGTCAGCGGCGGGGCGCGTGGGGTGAGGTTCGGCCACTGCTGGCGCGGCAGTGGCAACTCCGGGCGCTGGCCGAGCAACAGGGCGTCTGGCCAGAAGCGCGGCAACAGGTGTTTGAAGTAGGCGCCTGGCAGCGCCGCTTGGCCGGTATGGCCACAGCAGCAATCACCAGCCTGGGGCTTGATCTCGCCGTGCCCGGAGAAGCCTGGCAACTCCAGCTTGAGTTGCGCCAGCACCGATTTGGGCAAACTCTGCCCGCCATGCAGGCTGCAGAAGCTGCCGAATATCAGTGATTCATCCAGGGTGGGCTCGCGCAGGACACGGTCGAGCGGCATCGCCAGCAGGTTGAACAACACTGCGCAACAGGCGAGTAGCAAGAGGTAAGGGTGCAGGCGTGACCGCATCGGCGTTACCAGAAAAGTAGGCGCGCATTAAGCCGCATTTGGCTGGGCCTGTAAAAGTGTCTTGATGCGCTATGTTGTCACGGGTGAGCGCGATTGGTGCCGGCTGCTCCAGGCAAAGCCAGGCGTCGAGCGCTCGACACAGGCGACCACTGCGCAGACAATCATGCCTGCCGGCATCGTCTGTGCCCTGGAGCAAACACCAGGTGCCCAAAGCGGCCGTCAACCACGCCTCTCGCAAGATTTCGCTAGCTCGACAGCTGCGAACAGGCTAAGCGCCAGCCGGTGAGTTGAGCAAATGCTCAACGCTGGCCCTGAGCTGCTCAATGGTGAACGGTTTGGCCAGCAACCGCGACTGCTCCTGCCGCTCAGGGCTGCCGTTCGCGGTATCGACGCAGCCTGAGATGAACAGCACCTTGAGTGCTGGCCGTACTGCCCAGGCGGCTTCGGCGATTTTGTGACCAGTGCTGCCGCCGGGCAAGATCAGGTCAGTAACGATCAGCTTCAGATCAGGCAACTCGGCGATACGCTGCACGACCTGATCAGCGCTGGGCATTTCAGCCACTTCAAAACCTGCCTCGTGAAGCGTTTCGGCAACCAGCTCACGAATAGCGGCTTCGTCGTCGATAACCATTACCGATCCGCGGCTGCTGCCAGGCGTTGCTTGCAGCAGGTCTGCCTGCTGCGTTTGCGCTACAGGGGCGCTGCCTTGGTAGACCGGCAGGAACAGGCACACCGCGGTGCCTTTGCCCAGCTCTGACTCAATACGAACAGCCCCGCCCGCCTGGCGTGCGAAGTCCTCGACCATCGACAGCCCCAGCCCGGTCCCGGAGCCCAGCGGTTTGGTGGTGAAAAACGGCTCCAGCGCGCGCTCGACAATGCTCGCCGGCATGCCCATGCCGGTGTCCGCCACGCAGATCCGTACATAGTCACCCGCTTGCACATGCAGAGCGCCCAAGTCGGTCAGCGCCAGCGTACTGACCTCGATTCGCAGCCTGCCGCCTTGAGGCATTGCGTCACGCGCGTTGATGCACAGGTTGAGCAGGGCGTTCTCGAGTTGGTGGGCATCGCAGTGGCACAGCGTGGGTGCGCCAGGGGCGAGCAGTTCGATGTTGATCAGCGGCGTCAGCGTGCGTGCAATCAACTCTTCCATGTTCTTTATCAACACCGCCGGATCGACGCTAGCTGCAACCAAAGGCTGTTTTCTGGCATACGCCAGCAGCCGATGGGTCAGTGAACTGGCTCGTTGCGTGGCGTTTCGGGCGAGGGTGACATAGCGCTCGATCCCTGCCAGGCGGCCTTGGGCGATGCGTTGTTCGATCATGTCCTGGCTGCCGCTGATGATCGTCAACAGGTTATTGAAGTCATGGGCTAAGCCTCCGGTCAGTTGCCCCAGCGACTCCATTTTCTGACTCTGCTGCAGCTGCGAGCGGACTTGATCGAAGGCCAGCTGGCGCTCGCGGTACAGTGTGACATCGCGGGCCACGGCAAAAAACCGACCCTGGCGGCCGGTGATACGCCAGTTGAGCAGCAGAGGCTGGCCGTTGCTGCGTACGCTTTGCGTGTCGAGCTCGGCAATCTGTCGATCATGCAGGTTGCGCACGGCGTCGGATAATTGCGCAGGCGAAATATAGCTGTAGAACGCGCCATCTTTGAGCTGCTGCTCGGTCCAGCCGGTCTCGGCCTGCCAGGCCGGGTTCATCGCCAGCACTTCACCCTGTGCCGACAAGGTGCAGATCAGGTCGGGGGACAGTTTCCAGATGTCATCGCGCTCATCGGTACGCCGCTCGACTTCGTCCTCAAGGTTTTGATTGAGCCGGTCCAGTGCTCTGATGCTGCGCCGAAACAGCGCGCACACCACTGCCATTCCCAGCGTGACCAGGCCAAAACTCAGGCTGTTGATCCAGTCGGTCCAGTCGGCGCCAAAGCCGACCGGCCCGATGAAGCAATATTGTGCCGTCAGCACTGCCATGATGCATCCCAGTACCGCTGGCCCCGCGCCAAACCAGAAGCCGATGAACATCAGTCCCGGAATGAAGAACAGGTAGGGCAAGGCTGTAGCGGGCAGTTGCGCTCGCGCGAAAGCGCACGCCAGGACCACCACTACGGTGCCCAGGTAGCGCAGTGCAGGCGAGAGCTGCTTGCGCTCCAGGCGCAGCAGGGCAGCGGCGGTCAATCTAGGCAAACGGGTCAAAAAACACTCCGAACAGTGGTAGCCAGGCATGCAGGTAACAGGGCGTGTATAGCGCTAAAGGACTGCTTTAGGCGTTTTCCCGGACTGATAGGCTAGTTACGCCTGGTCGTCCAATAGTTTTTTTTACGGTCGGCCGGTGCGAGGTTTGATTGTCCTGGCGCGCTCGGGCTGACTAAGCTGGCAATGTGCCTCATAGGTAAGTCTTTTGGATAGTGCTACAGGAGTTACGGTGGGTAATTCGACAATTATGCACGATGAGCGGTTGCGTCTGGCCGAGGTCGATCGACTGACGTCCGACCTGGTCAGTGGCTCGGACCCGGTGCTGAACAGTGTCGTGGCGATGCTCTGTGGCCATTTTGAGGTGCCTACCGCGCTGGTCAGCATCATCGACCGCAACTATCAGGTGTTCAAAGCGCGGGTAGGCATGGTCGCCGAGCGCACGCCCAGAGAGATGTCGTTCTGCGCCCTTGAACTTGAGCAGGACACTGTGCTGGAAATCTGCGACGCCTTGACCGATGCGCGCACTATCGATAACCCGCTGGTGCAGGGTGACCCCTACATTCGCTACTACGCTGGCGCACCGCTGGTGATCAAGCCAGGGCTGAGCCTGGGGCGGCTGTGCATCATCGACCAGGCGGCACGTCCGTCGTTGTCCGAGCGCGACCAGGCGCTGTTGCGCAGCGCGGCGCAGATTGTTGTCTCGCGGTTGCAGTCGATCCATGAGCAACATTTCTACGACAGTATGACCGGCTTGCCCAACCGGCGCCGTTTCGAAGCCGACTTCGCCGGCTGCGCCAGCGTCGCTGGCCAGGTCGCAGTGTTCATCGAGCCTATTTCAGCAGCCGGCATGGACCGCCTGGTGAAGGCACTGGGCATCGAGTTTTTCGCAAGCTTCATGCTGGCCGTGAAAGAGGCCTTGCTGGCAGCCCTGCCGCCGGGGTCGCGCCTGTACCGCCCGAGCACGCTGGGTTTTCTGACCCTGATCGAATGCAATGACGTGGCCTCATCGCCGGCCAGGCTTGACGCTATCGTTGCGGCGCTGAGTGGGCCGTTGCACAGCGGCAATGTGCCGGTGTTCGCCGATGTCGGCATGAGCGTGCTCGAGCCGGATGCAGACACCGATGCATCGCTGGATACCCTGCGTTTGATGGCGAGCATGACCGATGCGGCGCGCCGCAGCGAGCGACGCTGGCTGGTCTATGACCCGCTGGTCGATACCAGCCAGCGTCGCAGTACGGCCTTGCTCAACGCCCTGGAACCGGCGCTGCTAGCTGCCGACCAACTTCGTCTGGTCTATCAGCCAAGGGTTGATCTCAACAGCAAACGCTGCGTGGCAGTAGAAGCGCTGTTGCGCTGGAAGCATCCGACCATGGGCGAAATCAGCCCGGCTGAATTCATCCCATTGGCTGAAACCACAGCTTCGATTCGCGGCATTACCCGTTGGGTGATCTGGCATGTCTGTCAGCAAATGCGCAGGTGGCGGGCGGAGGGGCTGCAGATGACCGTGTCGCTGAACATCTCCGCGCTGGATCTCGCCGATGGGCACCTGTTCGAGTACCTGAGCCTTACGCTCGGCGAGTTCGGCGTGGACCCGCGGCGCATCGAGCTTGAGTTTACCGAAAGCGCTCTGGTCACTGACTTCGACCAGGTGCAGCAACAGCTTCAGCGTTTTCGCACACTCGGGGTGGCGATTGGCATCGATGACTTCGGCAGCGGCTACAGCAACTGGGTGTACCTGCGCATCATCCCGGCCACCAGCGTCAAGCTTGATCGCTCGCTGCTGGCCAACCTGCAGCCGGGCAACAACGAATGGCACATCATTCGCGGGCTGGTCAGCTTGCTGCGCGACCTGCGCCTGACGGTGGTGGCCGAAGGTATCGAGACCGACCTGCACCACCATTTGTTGCGTGGCTGGGGCTGTGAGCAGGGCCAGGGCTATTTTTACGCGAAGCCGATGCCGCCCGCAGAACTTGAAACCTGGCTGCAGAAGGACTGCTGCGTGCCGATGACCTGACAAGGACGATGTTTAATCTCACAGCTGCACCTGCAAGATCGTCGACAACCCCCTGCCATTTCGGCCGCGTCGCTAACCACCGAGAACACCATGTTCAACTCAAAGCTAAAAAACCAGCTACAGCGACTGCAGGACGAAATAGACGCGCTGCAGCGCGCGCAGGCCGCGAGAACTGACGAGATGTTGGAAATAACGGTTGATCGGAACCTGCTCATCACAGCGGTCAATCGCAACTTTGCTCGATGGGTTGGGCGTGAACAGTCGCAATTGCTTGGGCAATCGCTGGCTAGCATCGCGCCCAGCTATGTCAAAGAGTTGCCATGCTTCAAGGACTTTCAGCAGGCCATGAGCACTGGCACCGGGGCCAGCGACGAGTATCGCTATATCACCGCCGACGGCAGGATGGTCTGGATGAGAGCGGCCTGGTGCCCGGTCAAGTCAGCAGCGGGTGCCGTTACCCATATGTCGGCCTACGGCACCGAGGTAACCGCGAGCATCGATAAGGCGCGTGAAAACGACGAGTTCATCAAGGCGCTGTACCGCTCGACCGCGGTCATCGAGTTTGAGCTGGACGGTACTATCGTTGCTGCCAACGACAACTTCTTGAGGACGGTGAACTATTCGCTGGCAGAGATCGTGGGCAAACATCACCGTATTTTCTGTGACCCCAACTATGTCAACTCGCCTGCCTACCAGCAGCTATGGCGCAGCCTCAACGAGGGGCAGTTCGTCGCCGAGCGCTTCCTGCGCTTTGACAAGTCAGGGCGCGAGCTCTGGCTGGAAGCATCCTACAACCCGGTGCGCGACACCCGTGGCCAGCTCTACAAGATCGTCAAATTCGCGATCGATATCAGCGAGCAGGTCAAGCATGAGCAGGAGGTCAGCGCGGCCGCCGGGGTTGCCTATGACGTTTCTCGCAAAACCGATGACTCGGCGAGAAGGGGGGCGGTGGCCGTAAAGGATACCGTCGAGACCATGAACCGTATCGTCTCGCAGGTCTCCACGGCCTTCGCCGGGGTCGAGGCGCTGGGGCAGCAGTCGCAGTTGATCACATCGATTGTTTCCACCATCGGCGGCATTGCCCAGCAGACCAACCTGCTCGCCCTCAATGCGGCTATCGAAGCCGCGCGCGCAGGCGAGCAAGGTCGGGGCTTTGCCGTGGTGGCCGATGAGGTGAGGAAGCTGGCCGGACGCACCAGTGCCGCCACTCAGGAAATCGTAGAATTGGTGCAGAAAAACAACGCCCTTGTGGAGGCCGCAGTGGTCAGCATGGGTGAAAGCACGCATCAGGCTGAAATCGGCCTGGCGCTGGCCAGCCAGGCCGGCCATGTCATCACTGAAATTCAGACGGGTGCGCAGGAAGTGGTAACAGCGGTCGGCCGATTCTCATCGCAGATTGCCGGGCAGTTACACCCGTGAAAGTGTGACCGGTAGCGCCGGCACGCCATCAGGCAGCCGGTTCGACCTCCAGAAACGCCGCTTCCAGCAGCTGCCGGGTGTAGGGATGTTGCGGCGCATGGAAGATTTCCCGCGCGTCACCTTGTTCCACCACCTGCCCCTGTTTGATCACCATCAGCTGATGACTCAGCGCCTTGACCACCGCCAGGTCATGACTGATGAACAGGTAGGTCAGGTTGTATTTGAGCTGCAACGAACGCAACAGCTCCACTACCTGCCGCTGCACGGTGCGGTCAAGCGCCGAGGTCGGCTCGTCGAGCAGAATCAACGCCGGTTTGAGCACCAGCGCGCGAGCGATGGCGATGCGTTGACGCTGACCACCGGAGAACTCATGGGGGTAGCGGTGGCGGGTGGCCGGATCGAGGCCTACTTCCTGCAGCGCGGCAATGATCGCCGCCTCTTGTTCCTGGGCGGTGCCGATGCGATGAATGCGCAGGCCTTCGCCGACGATATCGGCGACACTCATGCGCGGGCTGAGGCTGCCGAACGGGTCCTGGAACACCACCTGCATTTCTCGCCGCAGCGGCCGTACCTCCTGCTGGTTCATGCCCTGCAGGTTTTGCCCGTGAAAACGGATGTCGCCCTGGCTCGAGATCAGCCGCAGGATCGCCAGGCCCAAGCTCGATTTGCCCGAGCCGCTTTCGCCAACGATGCCCAGGGTCTGCCCTTGGGGCAGGCTGAAATTGATCCCGTCGACTGCCTTGACGTAGTCTACCGTGCGCCGCAGCAGGCCTTTCTTGATCGGGAACCAGACGCGCAGATCATCCACCTCCAGCAGCGGCGCCCCGAGCGGGTTGGCCGCAGGCTGGCCGCTGGGTTCGGCGTTGATCAGCATGTGCGTGTAGGGATGCTGCGGGGCGGTGAACAGCGTCGTGCACTCGGCCTGCTCGACGATCTTGCCTTGCTGCATCACGCAAACACGGTGTGCGATGCGCCTTACCAGGTTGAGGTCATGGCTGATCAGCAGCAGGGCCATGCCCAGTCGTGCCTGCAGCTCTTTGAGCAGATCGAGAATCTTCAGCTGTACGGTGACGTCGAGCGCAGTGGTCGGCTCATCGGCGATCAGCAGTTCCGGCTCGTTGGCCAGGGCCATGGCAATCATCACCCGCTGGCGCTGGCCGCCGGACAACTCATGCGGCAGCGCCTTGAGGCGCTTGTGCGGTTCAGGGATGCCGACCAGGTCGAGCAGTTCCAAGGTGCGCGCCGTTGCCTGCTTGCCGGTCAAACCCTTGTGCAGGAGAAGTATCTCGTTGATCTGTTTCTCGATGCAGTGCAGCGGGTTGAGCGAGGTCATCGGCTCCTGGAAGATCATTGCGATGCGATTGCCACGGATGCGCTGCATCGGCTTTTCGCCAAGCTTGAGCATGTCCTTGCCACCATACTCGATGCTGCCACTGGGGTGGCGCGCAAGCGGGTAGGGCAACAGGCGCAGGATCGAGTGGGCAGTGACCGACTTGCCCGAGCCGCTCTCGCCGACCAGGGCCAGGGTCTCGCCCTTACGGATGTCGAAACTGATGCCATCGACCACGCGGTTGATCTGGTCACCGCTGAGGAACTCGACCGCAAGATCACGGACTTCGATCAGGTTGGGTTCGCTCATGTCATTTCCTCGGGTCGAAGGCGTCGCGGGCGGATTCGCCGATAAACACCAGCAGGCTGAGCATCACGGCCAGCACGGCGAAGGCACTGATGCCCAGCCATGGTGCCTGCAGGTTGGATTTGCCCTGGGCAACCAGCTCACCCAACGACGGTGAACCGGCGGGCAGGCCAAAGCCGAGGAAGTCCAGCGCGGTCAGGGTGCCGATGGCGCCGGTGAGGATGAACGGCATGAAGGTCATGGTCGAGATCATTGCGTTGGGCAGAATGTGCCGGTACATGATCGCGCCGTTGCGCATGCCCAGGGCGCGCGCCGCGCGCACATACTCCAGGTTACGCCCACGCAGGAATTCGGCGCGGACTACATCGACCAGGCTCATCCACGAGAACAGCAACATGATCCCCAGCAGCCACCAGAAGTTGGGCTGGACGAAGCTGGCCAGAATGATCAGCAGGTACAGCACCGGCAAGCCTGACCAGACCTCCAGGAAGCGCTGGCCGGCAAGGTCGACCCAGCCACCATAAAAGCCCTGCAGAGCCCCGGCGATGACGCCAATGATCGAGCTGAGGATGGTCAGGGTCAGGGCAAACAACACCGAAACGCGGAAGCCGTAGATCACCCGCGCCATGACATCGCGGCCCTGGTCATCGGTGCCCAGCCAGTTGTCCGCCGAGGGCGGTGCGGGCGCCGGCACCTTCAAGTCGTAGTTGATGCTCTGGTAGCTGAACGGAATCGGCGCCCACAGCACAAAGCTGTCTTTCTTCTCCAGAAGGTCGCGGATGTAGGGGCTCTTATAGTTGGCTTCGAGCGGGAATTCACCGCCAAAGGTGGTCTCGGGGTAGCGCTTGAACGCCGGGAAGTACCACTCGCCGTCGTAGCGCACGGCAATCGGTTTGTCGTTGGCGATCAGCTCGGCGCCAAGGCTCAGGCCGAACAGGATCAGGAACAGCCACAGCGACCACCAGCCTCGGCGGTTGGCCTTGAAGCGCTCGAAGCGCCGTCGATTGAGCGGGGACAGGGCCATTGGTCAATTCTCCCGGCTGGCGAAGTCGATGCGCGGATCGACCAGGGTATAGGTCAGGTCGCCGATCAGTTTCACCACCAGCCCGAGCAGGGTGAAGATGAACAGGGTGCCGAAGACCACCGGGTAATCGCGGTTAATCGCCGCTTCGAAACTCATCAGGCCCAGACCGTCGAGGGAGAAGATCACCTCGATCAGCAACGAGCCGGTGAAGAAGATGCCGATGAATGCCGAAGGGAAGCCGGCGATCACCAGCAGCATGGCGTTACGGAACACGTGCCCGTAGAGCACCCGCTGCCGGCTCAGGCCTTTGGCTTTGGCGGTGACCACATACTGCTTGTTGATCTCATCGAGGAAGCTGTTTTTGGTCAGCAGGGTCATGGTGGCGAAGTTGCCGATCACCAGTGCAGTAATCGGCAGGACCAGGTGCCAGAAGTAATCGAGGATCTTGCCGGTGGTGGACAGCTCGTCGAAGTTGTTCGAGGTCAGCCCGCGTAACGGGAACCAGTCTAAGTAACTGCCGCCGGCGAACAGCACGATCAGCAGAATCGCGAACAGAAACGCCGGGATGGCATAGCCGACCACGATCGCCGAGCTGGTCCAGACATCGAAGTGGCTACCGTGGCGCACCGCTTTGGCGATCCCCAGCGGGATCGACACCAGGTACATGATCAGCGTGCTCCACAGCCCGAGCGAGATCGACACCGGCATCTTCTCGGCAATAAGGTCGATGACCTTGGCATCACGGAAGAAGCTGTCGCCGAAGTCGAGCTGGGCATAGTTCTTGACCATGATCCACAAGCGCTCCGGGGCGGACTTGTCGAAGCCGTACATGTGTTCGATTTCAGCGATCAGGGCCGGGTCCAGGCCCTGTGCGCCGCGGTAGTTGGAGCCGGCCACCGAGACTTCGGCGCCGCCGCCGGCGATGCGGCTGGTCGCGCCGTCAAAGCCTTCGAGTTTGGCGATCATCTGCTCGACCGGGCCGCCCGGCGCGGCCTGGACGATTATGAAGTTGATCACCAGGATGCCGAACAGGGTCGGGATGATCAGCAGCAGGCGCCGCAGGATATAGGCGAGCATGTCAGTTGGCCTCGCTCGGCGTGGTCTCTGGCGCAGGCTGCGTGGTCACGGCCGGTTTCACATCAGGCTTGATCCACCAGGTGTCGATGCCTACGTCGTACTTGGGCGAGACCTTGGGATGGCCGATGTGATTCCAGTACGCCACCCGCCAGGTCTTGATGTGCCAGTTGGGTATCACGTAGTAGCCCCACTGCAACACGCGGTCGAGGGCGCGGGCGTGGTTGATCAGGTTCTGACGTGAGTCGGCGTTGATCAGTTGCTCGACCAGTTGGTCAATGGCCGGGTCGCGCAGGCCGATAAAGTTGCGGCTACCGGGGTTGTCGGCGGCGCCCGAAGTCCAGAACTCACGCTGTTCGTTACCCGGTGAGCTGGACTGGGGGAAGCCGCTGACGATCATGTCGAAGTCGCGCGAACGCAGACGGTTGATGTACTGCGGCACCTCGACCCGGCGCAGGGTCAGCTCGATGCCGAGGTCTGCCAGGTTGCGTTTGAACGGCAACAGCACGCGTTCAAACTCCGTCTGTGCGAGCAGAAACTCGATCACCACCGGCTTGCCCTGGGCGTCGACCATCTTGTCGTCGACGATTTTCCAGCCCGCTTCCTGCAGCAGCTTGTAGGCCTGACGTTGCTGCTCGCGGATCATGCCGCTGCCGTCGCTGACCGGGTTCTTGAACACCTCGGTAAAGGCCTGCTCGGGAATCTTGCCGCGCAGCGGCTCGAGGATCTTCAGTTCATCCGGCGTGGCTGGCTGCTTGGCCGCCATGTCGGAGTTCTCGAAGTAGCTGCTGGTGCGAGTGTAGGCACCGTTGAACAGCTGCTTGTTGGTCCACTCGTAGTCGAGCAGCAGGCTCAGCGCCTTGCGCACGCGTACGTCCTGGAACATTGGCTTGCGCAGGTTGAAGACAAAGCCCTGCATGCCGGTCGGGTTGCCGTTGGGCAGCTCTTCCTTGATCAGGCGGCCTTCGCGTACGGCGGGCACGTTGTAGGCGTTTGCCCAGTTCTTTGCCGCCACCTCCAGGTTGTAGTCGAACTGGCCGGCCTTGAGCGCTTCAAGGGCAACGGTGCTGTCGCGGTAATAGTCAAAGGTCATGACGTCGAAATTGAACATGCCGCGGTTGATCGGCAGGTCCTTGGCCCAATAGTCCTTGACCCGCTCGAAACGCACCGAACGACCGGCCTTGACCTCGGCAACCCGGTAGGGACCGCTGCCCAAGGGAATTTCCAGGTTGCCGCGGTTGAATTCGCGGTTTTCGTACCAGTGCTTGGGCAGTACCGGCAGTTGGCCAAGGATCAGCGGCAACTCACGGTTGTTCTTGTGCTTGAATTTGAACAGCACTTTCAGCGGGTCTTCGGCAATGACCTCGGCGACGTCACCGTAGTACACCTTGTACAGCGGGGCGCCTTGGCTGACCAACGTGTTGAAGGTCCAGACCACGTCATCGGCACGCATGGGGTGGCCGTCATGGAAACGTGCCTCCGGGCGCAGGTAGAAGCGTACCCAGCTGTTGTCCGGAGCCTTCTCTATCTTGCCGGCAACCAGGCCGTACTCGGTAAACGGCTCGTCCAGGCTCTGGCGCATCAGTGTGTCGTAGATGCTGCCGACGTTTTCTGCGGTCACGCCTTTGTTGATGAACGGGTTGAGGCTGTCGAAACCGCCAAAGCCGGACTGGCGAAAGGTGCCGCCTTTGGGCGCATCTGGGTTGACGTAGTCGAAGTGTTTGAAGCTGGCCGGATACTTGGGCGGCTCGTCATACAGGGTCAAGGCGTGCTGCGGGGCAGCCAGCACGGGCAGGCTCAGGCAGGCTAGCAGAAGGCTGCCGGCCAGTTGGCGCAGGCGGTGCGGCATCATTTGGCTTTCTCCGAAGTCTTGAGCCACCAGCTGTTCAGGCCCAGGGTGTAGGGCGGCGTGGTGACGAAGGCGAACCGATTGCGGTAGGCCAGGCGATGATTGTCCAGATACCAGTTGGGTATCATGTAGTAATGCCACGACAGCACCCGGTCCAGCGCACGCGCGGCGGCGACCTGGTCATCGCGGGTGCGGGCAGCGAGCAGGGTGTCGAGCAGGTGGTCGACCACCGGGTCTTTGACCCCCGCATAGTTCTTGCTGCCTTTGGTCGAAGCCTGGCTGGAATGGAAGTACAGCCATTGCTCGAGGCCTGGGCTGAGGGTCTGGTTCAGGGTCATCAGGATCATGTCGAAATCAAACTGGTCCAGCCGTTGTTTGTACTGGGCGCGGTCTACTGTGCGCAAGCGTGCATCGATGCCAATGCTCGCCAGATTTTCGACATAAGGTTGCAGGATCCGTTCTAGATTGGGGTTCACCAGCAACAACTCCATCTGGAACTGCTTGCCCTTGGCATCCACCAGGCGTTGGCCGTCCAGCTTCCAGCCGGCTTTATCCAGCAGGGTCAGGGCCTTGCGCAAGGTCTGGCGGCTGACGCCGCTGCCGTCGGTATGGCTGACCTGGTAGGGCTCGGTGTACAGCTTGGCCGGCAGTTCGTCGCGAAACGGCGCCAGCAGCAGCCACTCCTTCCCGGTCGGCAGGCCGCTGGCAGCAAACTCGCTGTTTGGGTAATAACTGGTCGAGCGCCGATAGGCGCTGCTGAACAGGGCGCGGTTGGTCCACTCGAAATCCAGCATCAAGCCCAGCGCCTGGCGTACCTGCGGGTCGCTGAACGTGGCGCGGCGGCTGTTCATGAACAGCCCTTGGGTCTGGGTCGGGATGCGGTGCGGGATCTGCGCCTTGATCACCTCGCCACGGCGCACCGCAGGGAAGGTATAGCTGTTGGCCCAGTTCTTCGCCTGATGTTCGATGTACATGTCGAACTCGCCGGCCTTGAACGCTTCGAAGGCGACCGTGGCGTCGCGGTAGAACTCATATTCGACGCGGTTGTAGTTGTACTTACCGCGATTGACCGCCAGGTCCTTGCCCCAGTAATCCTTGACCCGCTTGAATACCAGGCGCCGCCCCGGCTGCACTTCGGTGATGCGATAGGGCCCGCTGCCCAGCGGTGGCTCGAAGGTGGTGGCCTTGAAGTCGCGCTTCTGCCAGTAATGCTTGGGCAGTACCGGCATCTCACCCAGACGCAGGATCAACAACGGGTTGCCGGCACGCTTGAACACGAAGCGAATGCGCAACGGCCCGAGAATGTCGACTCGCTGCACTTCCTGCAGGTTGGTGCGGTACAGCGGGTGGCCGTCCTTGAGCAGGGTGCGATAGGAGAACGCCACGTCCGCCGAGGTGATCGGCTTGCCGTCGTGAAAGCGTGCCTCTGGGCGCAGGTTGAACACCACCCAGCTGCGGTCTTCGCTGTACTCGACCGAGCGCGCAATCAGGCCGTAGCTTGAGGTTGGCTCATCGCCGGACGGATCGTACATCCCCGTACCGACCATAAGCGTCTCGTTCAGCTCGCTGACACCGTATTGCAGGAAGTTTGGCGTGGTGACCGGGCTCGACCCTTTGAAGGTATAGGGGTTGAGCGTATCGAACGTGCCAAATGCCATGGCCCGCAAGGTTCCGCCCTTGGGCGCTTGCGGGTTGACCCAATCGAAGTGGGTGAATGTGGCTGGGTATTTGAGCGTGCCGAACTGCGCGTAACCGTGGCTTTCGCTGACGGTGGCGGCGGCGGGGAAGCTCAAGGCCAGGCTGAAGGACAGCAGGAGGGGACGTATCAAATCGGCATCCGATCCAGAGGGCGTTGGGCTTTGGTCGGGCTACAGTAACAGCTTGGCGGGATTGGAAAAAGAGTGATGCGAAAGGGGGCTGCAAGCGGGGCTGGGGGACAGCCCCGGGAGGATCAATGGCCGAGGTAGACGGTCAGAGTCTGGCCTGGTTTGAGGGCATGCCCGCTGCGCGGATTCCAGCGCTTGAGGTGCTGCATTTCGACGTTGAAACGCTTGGCCACCAGGTACAGTGAATCGCCCTTGCGGACCTTGTACTGAGTCGAGCGCTGCTTGGCCGAAGCAACCCGGTTGGCGGCTGCAGAGGGCGCATTGCCACCGCGCATGGCCAGGACCTGGCCGGCCTTGAGGCGATTGCCGGAGATCTTGTTCCAGCGCTGGATATCCTTGACCGAAACCCGGTTGGCCTTGGCAATGCTGCCCAGGTTGTCACCGCGCTTGACTCGGTAGCTGCGCGTGGCCGGTGCGCTGGCTTCGGCGACAGCTGCTTCGAACACGGCCTTGCGTGGTTGCAGACTGAGCAGCTGTTCAGGGTTCAGGTTGGACAGGCTGGCCGAGAGCAACTGCGCCTTGGCAGTCGGCACCAGCAGTTGTTGCGGGCCGTCGACCGTCATGCGCTTCTTGAATGCCGGATTGAGCTGGATCAGCTCGTCTTCATCGATATCGGCAAAGGCTGCGACCCGCGACAGGTCGAGGCGGTCATTGATGGCGACGGCGGCAAAGTACGGTTCGTTGGCGATCGGGTTAAGGTTGACGCCATACGATTCAGGCGTCGATACCACCTGCGACAGGGCCAGCAGCTTGGGCACGTAGTCGCGGGTTTCCTGCGGCAGCGGCAGGTTCCAGTAATCGGTCGGCAGGCCGAGTTTTTCGTTGCGTTCGATAGCGCGGCTGACGGTGCCTTCACCGGCGTTGTAAGCAGCCAGGGCCAGCAGCCAGTCGCCGTTGAACATGTCGTGCAGACGGCTCAGATAATCCAGTGCAGCGTTGGTCGATGCTGTGACGTCGCGGCGGCCATCGTAGAAGTTGGTCTGGCGCAGATTGAAGTGGCGCCCGGTCGAGGGGATGAACTGCCACATGCCGGCTGCGTGGGCACGGGAATACGCCATCGGATTGTAGGCGCTCTCGATCGCTGGCAGCAGGGCCAGCTCCAGCGGCATGTCGCGTTCTTCGAGGCGCTCGACGATGTAATGCAGGTACAGGCTGCCGCGCTCGCCGGCGGTTTCAACGAAACGCGGGTTGCTGGCGAACCACAGGCGCTGTTGCTCGATGCGCGGATTGACGTCGATGGTGTCCTGCAGTGCGAAGCCCTGGCGCATGCGTTCCCAGACATCCTGGGGCGCCTGCTGCTTGGGCTTGGCCATGATCAACGGGGCCGGCTTGTGCTTGATTCGGGCCTGATAGTTGTGCGCGCGAACGCTTTCGGATTCATCTACCTGACGGGTGCTCTGGCAGCCCACCAAAGTGGCGGCCAGGGCCAGCGCACTGATCTGTGCGAGGCGCGTCAAAGCGACGGATTGCGAGGTTCTGCGGCTACTGGAAGACATCGGCTGGGGCAGGTATCCGGGTGAAAAAGTTGGGCGATTCTAGGAACCGCTTTTGCCCGGGTCAACCTTTGCCCCTCGATTACGATATATCTTGAGGTTATCAGAAGCCGTCTTTCCAAGATCTCAAGGCAGCAAAAACAGCAGCTTGGCTTTCGTTTGAATGTCCCTTCCATTCGTCTGCTTTTTGTTTAACGGATGTTTCTGCGGTACGCAAAAAAGGGTTGGTGAGGCGTTCCAGGCCAATGCTGGAAGGCAGCGTCATGCGCCCATCTGCGCGCAGTCTGGCCACTTCCTCAAAGCGCGCGAGCACATCCGCATTGCTCGGTTCGACGGCCTTGGCAAAGCGCAGGTTGCTCAGGGTGTATTCATGGGCGCAGTAAACCTCGGTGGCGTCAGGCAGGGCGGCGAGGCGCTCAAGCGAGTTGTGCATCTGCGCAGGCGTGCCCTCGAACAAACGGCCGCAACCGCCGGCAAACAGCGTGTCGCCACTGAACAGCACGGGTGTCGGCGTCTGTGCGGTATAAAAGGCGATGTGGCCAAGGGTGTGCCCGGGCATCGCCAGCACCTCGAAGGTCAGCCCCAGCGCGGTGACCTGGGCATTGTCTTCGAGCGCCAGGTCACGGCCTGGGATCTGCTCGCTGGCCGGGCCGTTGACCCGCGCCCCGGTGGCTCGCTTGAGCTCGGCAACGCCGCCGACATGATCGTGGTGATGGTGGGTGATGAGGATATCCTTCAGCTCCCAGCCGGGGTTGGCCTCAAGCCAGTCGAGCACCGGTTGGGCGTCACCAGGATCGACCACCGCACACTGGCGTTTGGCAGTATCCTGTAACAACCAGATGTAGTTATCAGAGAAAGCGGGTAGTGCATCGATCTGTATCATGTGCGGATCCGAATCATCTGCCGTGGGACATAAGGGCATCTTAGCCGCGATGGCGCGGCGGGAGAACCTTGGAGGGAAGACGCAATGACCGACCAAGCCTTTGCCCAGGCCGACCCTGAATGGGTCGAGCTGATCAGCCTGGCCCGCGAATGGTTTCAAGGCCCTGTTGGGCAGTTGATGCTGCGCGAAGAAGAAAAGTTGCTTGAAACTGAACTCGCGCGTTTTTTTGGTGGTTATCTGGTGCATTACGGGCCAGGGGCGGAGGCGCCGCCACATGCCAAGCAGGTGCATCGCAATGTGCGCCTCGGTGCGCCGTTGCCAGGGGTTGAAATCGTCTGCGAAGAACAGGCCTGGCCGCTCGCCGAACATGCGGCGGACGTCGTGGTGCTGCAGCACGGGCTGGACTTCAGCCTGTCGCCTCACGGCCTGCTGCGCCAGGCCGCCAGTGCGGTGCGGCCGGGTGGCCATCTGCTGATCGTCGGTATCAACCCATGGAGCAGTTGGGGCATGCGCCACCTGTTCAGCAAAGGCGCCTTGCGCAAGGCACGTTGCATCCCGCCGTCGCGGGTCGGTGACTGGCTCAACCTGCTCGGCTTTGGGCTGGAGAAACGCCGCTTCGGCTGTTATCGTCCGCCGCTTGCTTCACCGGCCTGGCAGCAGCGCCTCACCGGGTGGGAGCGGGTAGCCGGTGGCTGGCAGATGTCAGGTGGCGGCGTCTACCTGCTGATAGCGCGCAAGATGGTAGTCGGTCTGCGGCCACTGCAACCGGCCCGGCGTGAGCCGATGGGCAAACTGCTGCCGCTGCCCCTGGCCAAGGTCAATCGCGACCCGGCCAACCGCGACCATCATCCGGGTCGATAAATTACAGCGAATTAAGGCAGTACATGAGCGAAGAAAGCATCGAGATGTTTACCGACGGCGCGTGCAAGGGCAATCCGGGCCCTGGCGGCTGGGGCGTGCTGATGGTGTACAAGGGCGTGGAAAAGGAACTCTGGGGTGGCGAGCTGGAAACCACCAACAACCGCATGGAGCTGATGGCGGCCATCGAGGGCCTCAAGGCGCTCAAGCGTGAATGCGAGGTTGTGCTGACCACCGACTCGCAGTACGTCATGAAAGGCATCAACGAGTGGATGGCCAACTGGAAGAAGCGCGGCTGGAAGACCGCGGCCAAGGAGCCGGTGAAAAACGCCGACCTGTGGCGCGAGCTAGACGAGCAGGTCAACCGGCACAAGGTCACCTGGAAGTGGGTGCGCGGGCATATCGGCCATCATGGCAACGAACGCGCCGACCAGTTGGCCAACCGCGGCGTCGACGAAGTTCGCGCCCGTCACAAGTAATCCGACGCTGGGGTATACTCCCGGCTCTTTTTTGTCGTAGCAGTTGGAGCCACCGCCCGTGGAGCAGCAGAACACCCGATACGTCGTATTCCTCTGCCGCTAGGGGAGGTGTGTAAACGCACCAAGACCCTACGGTAACCCCCGCAGTCTGGCACCTCCAGCAAGCTAAGCAAGCGTTTACACCCGCTACACCTCAAATTTTGTAAATCCAGGGCCTCTAAGGAGGCTCATGGTTTACATTTTCTTGCAGGCGATCCGACACCCTTTACCACCAACCTCTACTCCCCCGCACATACCTTCAAACCACACTCGCGCAACCGTCCAGTCAACTGATTGTGCCGGTGCCGTGCAGATCCTCGAAAACCGCCTACGCTGATGCGGGCCTATCGCCATCATTTAACCCTCCCTGGCCACAGAAGCCCCGAGGGACGCACGCGATCGGTTACGGGTCTGCCAACCCTTTCCCATCAGCCAAGCAGCGGCATACGCATCGCTGCTTCTCATGGACGCGAGAGAGATGATCGAGTCTATCAGTCTCAAAAAGATTGCAACTTACAGCCCTGATACCCCGGAAAACCTAACCGAACTCAAAGCGGTTAACGTCATATACGGAGCAAACGGCGCGGGTAAAACAACCATTAGTCGTCTGATTGCTGATCCTGGGATATCAGCGGACTGTACGGTGCGCTGGAAGAACAATATCCCTGTTCCTGCTTTGGTCTATAACAGCGACTTTATTACTGACAATTACAGCGACTCCAAGAACCTCAAGGGTGTTTTTACTCTTGGCAAGACGGAGCAGATCCAGAAAGACCGACTGGAGGAGCTCAAGGTTGACTGTAAGCGCTTTGAGCAGCAGCGAGATAGAACATTACTCCAGCTCAATGGCGAAGATGGAACAAGTGGAAAGCACGCGGAACGTCGAGAGCTGGATGCGAGACTAGTTTCCCGCTGTTGGGATCAAAAGATTAAGCATGATGAAGTCTTTCAGGGGGCGTTTAAAGGGGTTCGCAATAGCCGGGATGGCTTTAAGGCTAGAGTGCTCCAGGAGAGCTTGAACAATAAAGCACCATTGCTGAAGCTGGAAGAGCTAAGTGAGAAAGCGCGGGTGCTCTATGGGGATGCGCCAAGTGCCCTTGTTGCTGTGCCCAGTATAGACCTGACATCGCTTATTGCTCTTCAGTCTGACAAGATTCTTGCAAAGAAGATAATTGGTAAGGGTGATGTTGATGTGGCTGCCCTCATTGAGCGGTTAGGTAATAGTGATTGGGTTCGTCAAGGTATAAAGTTTCTGGAGCACAGTGATGACCATTGCCCTTTCTGTCAGCAGGCTGTTTCACATGACTTCGAAGCACATTTAAGTCAGTATTTCGATGAGACGTTTGAAGCGGATGTAAAGGCGCTGAAGGAGTTCAGTGAGCTTTATTTTTTGAGAGCAAATGACCTCGTGGTGCGCTCACAGAATTTGCTGGAGAATGATTATCAGCATTTAGATAAGGAGGTCTTGGGTCTAGAGGTCAAGGCGCTTGAGGCGCTAATAAAGGTTAATGTTGAGCGAATAGTCAATAAGATATCTTCACCAAGTCTAGCGGTTGAGTTGGAGTCGCTCAGTGATCTGGGCGAAAAGCTCACTAAGCTTATTGCAGATGCAAATAAAAAGATAAGTGAGCATAATCGGCTTGTCGCCGGTTTCAGCGCTGAACAATCCAACCTGACATCGGAAGTATGGAAGTACCTGCTTGAAACTGAGCTGAAGCAGACGCTTTCAGACTACACGGCTGATACTGGTCGTCTTGATAAAGCCATCGAAGGCTTGACTAGAACGCTAGAGAAGGCCAAAGGCGATATTCTGCAAGCAAATTCTGATATCGCTACGATCGAAGCTTCGCTCACCAGTGTGCAACCGACCGTAAAAGCCATTAATGAGTTGCTCAGAGATTTCGGGTTCCGAGGATTCTCGCTGGCGGTTGCGCCTGGAGAAAACTCTTATAAGCTCCTCAGGTCAGACGGAACTGATGCGCGAAAGACATTGAGTGAAGGTGAAAAGACCTTCGTTACCTTCTTGTATTTCTACCATCTGCTAAAGGGCAGCACTACGACATCTGGCGTCACAACTGAGCGGATCGTGGTTATCGATGATCCTGTCTCTAGCCTTGATAGTGATGTCCTCTTTATTGTCAGCAGCTTGATCAAGCAGATTTTTACTGAGGTGCGTCAGGCTAACAATGTTATTCGGCAGATTTTCGTTCTGACCCATAACGTTCATTTCCACAAGGAAATTACCTTTAGCCCGCTCCGTCGTGGCACCAAGGCGTGGGGTGACGAGACATTCTGGGTTGTCCGCAAGCCGGATCATCACACGAAAGTTGAGGGTCACGCGCACAACCCTGTCAAAACGTCATACCAGCTCTTGTGGGGAGAGTTGCGTAAGAATCCTCTGCCTACATTGACGCTGCAAAACACCATGCGCAGGATTTTGGAGAACTACTTCAAGATCTTAGGTGGTATCGACACCGATAAGCTCTTGGAAAGTTTCCACGGTCACGAGAAGGTGCAGTGCCAGTCTTTGATCAGCTGGATCAACGACGGATCGCACTACTCCCCCGATGATTTGTTCGTGGCCATTGGCGACAAGATGGCAGCCAGCTACATGAAAATTTTCTTCAAGATTTTCAAAGCGGCCAATCACCTGGCGCATTACGAAATGATGATGGGTGAGGACTATAAGGATCTCACCGCTGACGATGTCGAAGCTGAACAAGGTGGTGACGTTGACGGCGATTCTGACGCTGGATCTCAAACAGAGGTGGCGGGAGAAGAGGCGCCCTTGGTTGCAGCCCACATTCCGGTAGCCGAGGAACCGATCAGGGTCGATCCATTACCTGGTGCAGCACCTGTAAAAGTAGATCCGCCAAAGCCAGCTCAACGCCAAGCGATTCAGCCGGGGCTTCTTCCCCCTGACACACCGAACGCCCTGAACACTGTTAGCGCACCCGAGCCTCCTGGAACACTTGGCGATGACCAGGACCTAGATTCAATACCTTTCTAACCGCAGTTAACCCCAGCGCACGGGTCGGTGCGCTGGGTGTTCAGACCGGCGACACAAATGGATCAGCGTCTGCCCACCCGTCCATGATCTTTGACGTCTCACGCCAATGCTGCTCAAGAGCTGGGATGTTCTGCGGCGTGACCCACTGCTGATCAAGGAACTCCATCGGGCTGAAGTCAGCAGTGGCCACAACGCTGCCAAACGCATTGTCGTAGAACACATTGGTGGAGATCCAGTTCGTCACTGAGGTGATTATTTTCAAGGCCTCATCAACGTCCTCGTAGGTCACTTCGGGAATTGCGTCAGCGTGCTCGTTTAGGCGCTCGGCGTGCGCCATGCGTTTACTTGCCAGCGTTTTAACCCTTCCGATGCACGGACTCATGAGCGACCTTTTGAGGCCTTCAAAATGCTTTAAATCGATCTGGTCGCTACGCTTGCGCTTTTTCGGCTGGCCGCATAGGCCATCGAATGTTTCGTGCATTCGCTGAGAGGTTGGCCAGGCGCCCGGCCCCAAGGCGCTCATGCGCCAAACCGTTCCTGGGCGGGCATGATCCTGCGGCATCAGCCGGTTTCGAACGATCTCGTAATCGTACGGCAGACCGTCGTTACACACGTACAGCTCGCGGGTAAGCAGATCTGGGCGCTTCTCAATCTTCTGGATAAGGCTCCAAACGGAGCCTGTCTTGGCATCATGATCCACCAGCTTACGAATTCCGAGAGTCATGATGTGTGCGTAGCCTGCGACGATGAGGTACCACATTGGGCCGTTCACCTCTCGGTCTTGTTCAAGCCTACGCGCCTCGTTCAGTGTTTTGAACACGGCGGTGTGCCATGCCAGGTCATGTATCTGGCTTGCAATAGAGCTGTCAGCTTCACCGCGAATCCTTTCTTGGCAGGCATCCCGAAACTCGCGGTAGGCCGCCATCCTCCTATGTGCCTTCGCGTCGACATCGCAATCGGCAATTGCGTACTGGTATCGCGTATCACTCATAGGTTCTTCTCTTGGTCACGGCTGTTTCTCCTGGTAAACCTGACTCGTGAGGTTGATTGTCCCTTACTGATTGCCATTCATGCCCTTGTCGTGATTGTGCGCTGCCGGCTGGTTGGAGGTAGGCTGGCAGGATGGTGACTCGCATCGACAAACTCGCGAAAAGCTATGCCACCATAATCTAGCAGGAATGAGTCTTTGGGTGTTTGCGAAACGGTCTCTCATGCAGAGTCTAAACTAAATAATCGTCTCAAGTACTAATTTCGAAAGTTTAAGTTTGGGTGGGCTTTTTGTTGGCTGGTTAATATTATACTATGGCATGAGCTTACGCTGAGGCCTTGCGACTAATTACCGTGAGCCTTAAGGATATTAAAGGTGGCGACGTAATGGCTTTTATGTTGGGATTATGGTGCGGTAGGTTTGACTTTAACCATGGTAAGTAAAAGGCGCAAGCGCTAAAAGTAACTCTCGTAAAGGATGCAGCATGAAACCCGAAGGTCGCATTGAATTTAGTGATGAGGTTAAAAATACTATTTGGAAACGAGCAGGGGGTCTTTGCTCGATAAGATATTGTTTGAAGTCTGTGTTTGGAACTGACGGTAATTTAGGAGTTGATGAAGGGGCTCATAAATCAACTACCATTGGTAATGCAGCGCATATTTACTCTGCTACAAAAAACTGGGCTCGTGGCCAAGGAGGTAAAGCGCAGTCATTCATTAGTAGTGCGGCTAACGGTGTCTCAACTTGTCGCAACTGCCATTGGAATGTTGATGCTGTAGATTCTAAATATCCTGCTGAAAAATTATTTGAAATGAAGGTCGTTCGAGAACAAGCGCAGGATTTAAATCGTCACAATGAGGCTGTAGGTTTTTATGTCTCCAGAATAGGGACTGAATATCTGGATGAGTTGGTTTGGAATGCCGAGGATCGAGGTGATGAAAAAAGCATTTCAGATAAATTTATTATCTACGCGGAGTCCGCAGTTCAGGCGTTGCGAGGAATTAAAACTCAGCTTGGGAGTATCATGCCGGTGCCGCAAGTTTGCACTCAGCTTCCTATAAGTATGGCCATTAATGCTTCCAGCAAGCCTGAAATAGATGTTTGCGGTTTTTTAGCAAGGTCACGGCCATTCAAATGGGCGGGGAGTTTAGAAGCACAAAGTGCGGTAGAGATGGCACAGGCTGAGAGGACTCTTTCGTTAGCTAAGTCTTGGAGTGGAAACAAAAGTGACAGATATTTTTTTGATCGAGTGCGCTGCCAGTTTTTTACAAGAGACAAACTGACGCTCGAAGAAGGTATTCCAGCAAAGTTTTCTGTTTTAGCGGGCCCGTTGTGGGGCGATAGCTTGAAGGGGGGGTGTGAGGCAATAATAAATGTCTTGAGGTTTGATTCTCCTGTAGTCGGCTTTCGATGGAAAATGAAAGCAGAACGCTACAAGGGAAAACATATACAGTCGAGTGAGTTTAGGCTCGCTCGCATTACCTGTCCAGACTCAACTGATGATATATACGATTTTGAACGTTTCTTGGAGTACTCACGACTGCTCATGGAGATTAGCGCTGGGCGAGAGCCGTGCATTAGACTCGGGAAGTTTACGTCGATGTCAAAAAGTGAGATGGGCGGAAGTATAAATTACGATGACATGTATTCTTTGGAGTTCACGGTTGATTTGAAAGATTCACCTGAGTGGATGCATCAAGTAATTGATAATAATAAAAAGGTTATAAGTTGTTTTCGGTTGTCTCGTGAGTTGCAAGTTCCTATCACTTTCCGCAACGTATCTGTAAGCACTGATACTCCGCCAGATCTTGATAATCCATACATGATGGGTTTGTTTGATGGGCGTTTGACTGAGGGGCTGATGCGTTCAGGGATTTCAGATGTTAGGTATGCTTTGTTCTCTCATGTGGGCCAGGTTGTAATGTCTAGGCCCTTGGTCGATTTTCATCACGAGGGAGTAATGTATGTTATCAGGGCTGCATATGACGGCTTTCGGGTTGGCTTTGTTCGCTGCGTGGCATAGTATGATTTTACGATCGTTTCACTGCTATCGCTTGAAGCCATCCAAAGCATCGCAGTTTGTAAGGGGTAGTTAAGGCGTCGCTGAAGTATGAGTGACAGAATTCGTGAAAATCCCTGGGAACATATAAGCGCCCGAAAGTTCGCAGGGGTTTTCACTTTTTACATGGCAACGGCACTATGGTTATCGGGGTGAACTCAATTGGCGCAGGTGCTTGACTAGGGTGCAAAACATGGAACGGCTTTCGATTATGTATTTGTGGGGGAGTCTACATCGATAAGATCTTTGTATTCAATCCTGCTGAAGTCCCAGATTAAATTTTTCGCTCGATGGTGTTGCACGAGTTCTGCCAAAGACAAACATGTGAACTGTTTGATTTGGCTTGCGACTTTCATGGGGTAGTGTGTGATCATTGCATATCCGATTGAGTCTAGTTTCAGTTCTACATTGAAATGCTCTGATAGGTAAGCGCTCAAAATCTCTCGGTTTTCAATTGACCATTTAATTTTTTTCTCAAATTGTTTGCTATGGCTCTTCGAGTCCGTAATAAATTTCGATTGATCATCTAGGAACATTCGTGGTTCTGTAGAAAAACCCACTTGTTTAGCTTCGCATACTACTAATATCATTTGACTTGGGCAAAACCCAAGAAAGTCTATTTCGCCAACATCGGAGGGAATGATTATTCGTTTGCCGTTCTTAAAGACAATTTTCTTTATGGATGTTATTCCCTCTATGCCAAGTTTTTTGAGGTTGCCTTTCACTACATCTTCGAACCAGTTTCCAGCTGCTTTTGCTAATTTTGACAGCGCCAGGTCGATGGTGGATGTCTTCCACTCTGGAGGGATTTTTTTGAAGACTGTATCTGCGCAGAGTAAGCTTAGACATTCCCTGGCCATTCTTGCGGAGAATATAAGAAGTTCTTCATTGTTATGTGAAACCCTGAAAAAGCCGCGTTTATATGCGCGATATTGCTGTTTAGGCCTAAAGAGTTCCCTTCCTTCGGTACGCATCACATCTGCACTGAGAGAGAAACCATCAATTATTGTTTCGGCAGCACTTGCTGGGATTTCAAAGCAATGTGCTAGTGTTGATATTACTTCGGAGCGCAGGCAATGCCCCATCCGCTTGGGGTTGTCACTATCGCTGTAGTTTTCGATTATCCAGCTTAGTGCTTGGGTGGCATTTTTGTAAGAAGTGCCAGTTTTTTTCGTGAAGCTCTCTTTAAGGAATTTGTCATGGAGATCAATGTCTAATAAAAAGTTAGGGTTGGGGATTATCTTTTGATTGGTTGACATTATCTCTCTGATGTCAAATTTATCCTCTTGGTCTTGCGCGATATCGAAATAAGTGTATTTATTGTTGTCCAGTCGTAGGGTGATTTCCTTCTTTATATGCGTGTAGTAATCGCTACGCATATAAAGCCCGACCAGTTCTTCGGCGGCAATAAAAACCATGGAGATTGCCTTTTCCTGCTGCGACAGAGCGGCGTCTTTTTTACTTTTCATGTCGGCAAGGCAGAGTAGCTCCATTAGGTGCTTTATGCCTCTGCGAGCGTAATGAGCGCTGGTTTGCCAGAATTCTTCTTCGCGCTTTGAAAGGTGTCCGTTTTTAAATAAATCTTCCACTTGCCCGTAAAGCTCATATTCACCACATAGAAAAGTGAAAAAGCCTTCTGCATCAATCTGTGGCAGGTATTCGTCAAGGACTTGATAATATAGTTTGTATTTAAAGTTTACTATCTCGACGATTTTGTTTTTGTCTGTGTAAAGCCCTGGTGAATATTTGTCGAAAACGGCAGTTTTGATTCGGCTGTACGAGATGTCTTCGCACGTTTTGCTTGGCCTAAATATGCCAATATTTCCAATATCCTTGTGAGGTAACATTTTTAATCCATCTTCCAAAATAATGCGTGTCGGTAAACGGCTAGGTGCGATGTACTTGGGTGTATGCCATGCCGTCTGGCCGGAGTGTCGCGAACAAACAACTAGAAAGCCCGCTGAGGCCAGCGTAACCCTCTTTGGCATCAAAATGCTCTGCGCATTGGCTTATCAGCCTCAAGATTTTTTGTTCAGAATCGCCAACCACTAGGTGCCTCACTCGGGCGCCCGGTGGAGGTCGCCCAACCCCAAGAGGTGCAATGGATCTTGCTGTTCTTGGTGTCTTCAGGGTGAAATGCACCGGCCTGTAGCGACGCAAACCAGTTATTGCCAAGGAGGCTCGGACGTCCTTTGTCAGCACGGCTGATGTTGCTTTGGGGTGTTGTGAGCGCTGGGGTTGAACTCATCATTTGCTCTGTTGTTTGTGCCGCGCGTACATGGCAGCGCTTCCCCCCGTCGAACCGCGTGCCTGAATTTCAAAGGCGTGCGGGTAACCCTTGATTAGATCGCTCAGCTTCTTGTAGCCGTGGGTGCGAGGATCAAACTCTGGTCGCAGCTTCGTGATATTTGCGCCAAGCGCGCCTAGGTGCGCCCATCCATCTTCGTCGGCGATGTCGTCCAGAATTTTTGCGATGAATCCGACCGGCGCCTTTGGCTTCTTTGGTTGCGTCATCGCAACAGGTTTGAGCATGTCTGTGCGCGCGTTGAGGTCGGGAGTTGGTTCTTCGTTGGCCTGCGTCAGGCTGTCCTCGCGAAGCAATTCGATGTAGACGAATTTGTCGCACGCCGCCACGAAAGGCTTCGGTGTTTTCTCTTCTCCGAAGCCATATACCGTGATGCCTTCCTCGCGTAGGCGCGAGGCCAGGCGGGTGAAGTCGCTATCGCTAGACACTAGGCAAAAATCCATCAAAGCGGCGGGTGTATAGCAAGTCCATGGCATCAATGATCAGCGAGCTGTCAGTCGCATTTTTCCCCTTGGTGTAGGCGAACTGCTGGATTGGTTGAATCTAGTGATCAAGCAGGACTTTCTTCCAGCCGCCAAGCTGTGGGCCAGTCCAGTCGCCGTAGATGCGCTTGACGCTGGCAACGCCGTACTTGGCGATCTCTTCGAAAAGGCCTTCCACGATTGCTGCCGGAGCGTTGTCAGCGTCGATTAGGATTGCAAGGTGCTTCTGAGTATTGGAAGAGCTGTGCGTGGCCATGGATCATCCTTAAACGAAAGCACCACCATACCCTATGAGGTGTGATGCTGATCGAACTGGATCTCACTGTGAACGACTGGCAGACCTTGCTTCGCCATGCATGCGACTTTCAGCCCATCGGATGACGGTGGTGAGAGTCACCGGCTACGGGACGCAATGGCCGAATGGGTGGACGCCCTGGAGCGGGCATCAGAGGGGGCTAGCTGAGCAGACTTAGCGCCCAAAGTTCCTCAGCGCACTAGCGGCAGCCTTGAACACGACTCCGACAACATTGATCGTGCGGTACGTTTCGTCTGGAGAGGTGACCAGATGGAAGCGATTGGGCAATTCGTCGCGGTAGCGCTCCAGGCGACGACGCTCTTTCGCGGTGAGATCCAAGCGCGCGAGCTCCGCGTGGGTGTGAGCCAGCTTCTGCTCGTAGTCCTGCTGCCAGCGGGTGCGGAAGAAGTCTTGGATCCAGCGCAGGTTCAAATAGAGAAGCCCTGTCACAGTGAAGGTGAGGGCTGCTATTTGAGGTGTCAGATCATCCTGCATATAGAGCGCTAGCCCAAAGATGAACGGCATCGAAATGATCAGGCCTAGATAGGTCTTACGAGTCGGCGGGTCGCTTCTCTTACGCATCTTGAATCCCTTGTAGTAGAGCGGTTTTTGGCGTGGTCATGCTCGCACGATGGTGCGAGTGCCTTCTCGATTTTTGGTTTCTATTCGTTTCCATCGCCCAAGCCCTGATCATTAAAGGTGTGCACGAGCAACATGCATCAAGCCCTGGCGTGGGCTATCTCTGTCGATCAGCGAATGGCGGGGGCTACCGGCTGCTGGCCTGGCCTGGCGTGGTGATTCTCACGACGAACTGAATTGCGCAATCCGCCCGTTGCCTCGACAAGATTCATAGCTAGCATCGTCAGCCGATGAGTTTTCGTACCGTCCAATCTGTGGGGGAATTGACGTGGCTGGGCTTCCTGGTGACCCCTGTATAAGCGAAAGACAGTAGGTGTTGAGGAATCAGCAATTGAGTCGAAATGCGCTCCTCGAATGCCTCGATCGAATAGGAGCGATAGCGTTTAGGCTCTTCGAGCTCGGTATCATCATCTTCAGGGCGGAGCAGGTTGCCCGACGCAATACAGATGCGTGCAACGTATGGGCATTCTGGCTGCTCGCGAGCTTCAAGAACAATGTCCACTGCTACTTCGCCGGCTTTTCCTGGTAGGGCATGGAACTGATTGGCGTAAGGCAGGAGACACTCTGCAATGAAGTCAAAGCTTGGGTTGGTCGATTCGTACCTCTGCAGGTCGAACAGCTGCCCAAAGCGGCGATCCTTGAATTGTTCCCGCAGCCTGCCATTACTGTCGAAAAAGGCCTCGAAAAGCATTCCGTCCAGCAACGCCCTGCGTTTTTCCTCTAATAGACCTCTCGTTTTCGCAGGGAAGTCGTCGATGAACTGTGTGGCTGACCGGGCATTGCCGCAGGCTGCCTGGTATACATTTCGCCCGATGATGAAAAGATTATTTTTGGTGAATTTTCGCATCGTTTCCGGGACAAGCTTCATCACAGCGCCATTTTGCACATTCCACGTGAGCACCTTTAGGCTGCGAATGATCTGGTGGGAAGGCGCTGAGTCATCCAGTTCGAGCAATCCATCTTTCAGCGCTTTCTCGCTGTATTGGTCTATACGGGCCCCGACACTACGGTTGAAGAAGAATTCGGACGCTAGTGACGTATGTTCCCAGGAAATTTGCTTTCCGTTGGTGGCTACACTCAGGGTGTTGCGAACCCGCTTGAACATTGCCTCTATCGTGCAGTCCGGGGTACCAATGTGTTTCAAAAGAGCGCTTGTGTATTTGCCGTTCCGCTGGCCCACACCATCAGCTGCCGTCTGGCCGGGCGACGTGGCGAACGCGATAAGGGTACCGCGTGGCACGTATACGGAGGCTAAGCCTTGGGTGCCTCCTGATCGATGCCAGCGTCGTTCCCATGGGTTGTTGCGGCAGGCGTCCAAAATGATCACGTTGGTGGTGGTTTGCGCTCGCTCCATCGTTGCGATCACATGGTCGAGTTCCATAGACGAAAATCTTACGTCGACAGGGTCTTCCATGGAGGTGTCGGTCGCCAGAAGGTAGTTTTTTCCGTCGATCTGCAGACCATGACCGGCAAAGAAAAACAGCCCTAAATCGGCGAGGTGGAGTTGAGAGCGGAATTCAATTAAAGCTCGTTGCATGCCTTCATGACTGACGTCCTTGATCTCAAGTACATCGAATTCGAACTTCCGCAGTACGGTGGCGATGTCCTCTGCATCATGGCGGGGGTTCGCCAGAGGTTGTTCGGGATAGGCGGCATTTCCAATGACCAAGGCGATCCGCTTCATAGGCTCACGTACTTCCTGTAGACGATAGATGGCGACACGATATTAGAGTCGTGTTGAAAACCGGAATCAATGGGTTCCGCTGGTCAACTGCGCTCAGCGTGAGCTGGGTAGCTTCTTGAAGGGTTTGTGATGGAGGCGATCCAGCAACAGCGTGATTGTTGAACTCGCCGAGCGAAACCTACTGGCGATTGCGTAGCAGCGCCGAGATCCAGCTTTCGGCCAAGCCGACTCTGACCTTCGCTTTGTCCTTGGGTTTGTGCGAGCGAGCAGGCAAGATGGCTGCACCGTACTGTTTGGCCAGGTTATGGTGCTGGGGGGGATGTCAGGCACCGTGGTGATGTGCTCGCCGTTCCTTTCACCCTGGGGCTGGCAATTGCCATAAACCGCCTCATAGCCACTAGATATCGCTTGGGTTGGAGTTTTGGATACACATGGATTTAAAGATTGCGTGGTGGAACTGCCGTCTCTCGGCCCCTTCAACCCAGGCCCAGCCCCACGAAGTGAGCGCCGGTTTACTCTCAGTCATTTTGAGCATGCTCGATTCGGGTGTTGATCTCCTCTGTCTTTGTGAGGTGAATGACGAAAATATCTCTGAGCTCCAGCAGAAGCTCCTCGCAGCCGCTGTGATTCATGAAAGATACGCCTCTTTCAACGTCCTCCCCCTGTACTCCAAAAGTGGCAATAAAATAGACGACTACGCCGTCATTTACCGCTGCGATAAGCTGCATCCGTCGACGAGTGTGGTGGAACTTAATGCCAAGGCGGATGTGACTGAAAAATATCTTAAGGTTGGCCGAAAAATTGGTTTCAAGCTTAATGATGGTACTGACATATGGTTGATCCTCTGCCATTGGCAGAGCCTGGCCGTTTATCCGGAGGATTCGCACGCGAGAACAGAGGTTGGCCAGACGTTGCGAGGGTATGTGGGGGACATTTTTGATGGCGATCCAGATGCTCTCATTGCCATCTGTGGCGACTTCAATGATGAGCCTTTCAGTCGGTCAGTTCAGATGGGGCTTAAGGCAAGTAGGGATATCAGCTATGTTATGTCGCGTAGCAAGGCGTTATTCAATCCCTTCTGGCGGTTGATTGGCATCACTGACTTGGTTGCGGGAAGCCATCTTCCTGCTGGGACTTGTCAGAATAAAGATGCACAACACATGACCAATTGGAGGACGTTCGATCAGATCATCCTTTCTTCCGGTTTCCTAAAAAATGGTTGGCGCTTTGTCGATAGCGGTGTTGAGGTTTTAAGTCGCTTTGACCTTGCCGGCGATAGCTTGACGTGGGCTGATCTCTCTGATCATTATCCAATTACATGCAATTTGCAGAGGACGCTCTGATGAATTTTCTTCAGGCAGTTAACGTAGGGCTTGAAAAGTCTAAGAAATCCTTAGAAGCACGTAGACAGGTCGACGAGGTGTTCAGCCAGGTCAACTGTGATCTGAAGGGATTTTCAGAGGGTGAGTTGCTGTTAGAAAGGGCAGTTTCGTTCATTGCACGAGCCGCCTCGCTTCATGGGGTAATCACTGGTTTCGAGTCGGAAGATCTTGAGCACGATAAACTTGTGCTGAAGCTAAAAACTCAAGCTGGAACCTTCACCGAGGAGGTCGCCGGGTGGAAGCAACGAGCAGCTGGGTTCCCCTGTATCCTAAAGTTTGATGGGCAGGAGCTGAGTTGTGGCAGCTCGCAGCACCTTTCCGAAGGGATTTTCGAACTGTTCGGATCTATTCGATTTGGGAGTGCGGTTGGCAGACTCGTAAGCAAAGCCCACGAAGCGATTTTGAGTCAGGCTACTTCAGAAAAATCTCTAGGCGGTGATGGTGTTCAGAAAGCTTCGCCCAACGAATCGACTGGTGCTGGAGATACGCCCACGCGGAATAAAAACCTGCAAAATGACAGCGAAGAATTAGAGCCTTAAAGCGTTGGCTCCGTATTTTTAACTTGCGTATGTCTTGATCAGAGGCAGGAAATTCTTGGGCGTGAGGTAGTCGTCATCCAGTCAGTGATAATACAAACCTCAACCCTGTTAGGATCGCCGCCTCTGCTCCAAAGTTGAACTCCTGCCCTCCGCATTTGTTTTCTCTAGAAGAAGGCTATCCAGGCAGATCTTTGACCCAGTACCTTCGCACGGTCGCCTCAGGTAAATTCAGCTCCCGACCAACCTGAGCTTTGGTCATGCCGCTGGCCTTCAACTCCAGCACAGCTCGGATTTTGTCAGGGTCGGTAGGTTTGCCACGGTTACGCTTGATCAGCCCTTCACCGGCTTCCCAATGCCGCTCCAAGCCCTCTAAGCCCCCTTGAGCAACGAAACGCTCCAAATCCTCTGAGGCCTTCGCCATTACCTCGCCAGGTGATGTCCCATCCTGAAGGGCTTGGCATAGAGCGACAAGAGCGACCAGGTCGAACTTCAGAGTGGCTGCGATTTTGCTCAGCTTGGCCAAAGAGGCCTGCGTTTTACCTTGTTCCAGCCGCGAAAAATTGGCCTGGGAGCTGATCTCGGCGAGCTCTTCCTGCGCAGACCCTCGCAAGTCGCGCAGGGCTCTGACGACTGCTGCTATCTCGTTCTGCATGCTGACAACGCCCAAAACAGAGGATAGGGCCACAGCTCGTTACCGGCAATAAATATCGAAAGCTGGCAATAGTGACGGTCATCGTTTATGGTGACCGCACTGACGACAGTCTCGCTGCGCCTGTCTGCATGGGAGGTGGGTCAGATGATGATCAATTTATTACAAAGTCGATGTCAGCGGGCTGAACATGAAGCTTCACATACTCTCGGATCTACACTGCGAATTTGCGGATTTCGTCCCTCCAGAGCTGGCGTGTGACGTTGTCGTGCTAGCTGGGGACATTCACGTAAAGTCGAAGGGCGCGAGGTGGGCGAGTCAGTCGTTCAGCTCTCCGGTTCTATACGTTCTAGGCAATCACGAACACTACAGCGGTAACCTTGATCGAACCTACGGCAAGCTGCTTGCGTCTGCTGATGAGCACGTGCACGTGCTTGAAAATGAGGTTTGGGAGCACGCTGGGGTGCAGTTTTTGTGCGCCACAGGCTGGACGAGCTTTGACGCCACAGGGGACTCAGTGGCCGCGAGCTGGTGTGCTCGTGACAGAATGAATGACTTTAGAGCGATTCGGGTTGGTGACCAGTTTCGGCGCCTGCGCCCAGATGATTTGGTCGCAAGAAATCGACAGACCAGGGACTGGCTCGCCGCTCAGCTATCACAGCCATTCAATGGTAAACGTGTAGTTGTGACTCATCACTCTCCACTCATGCAATTTGTGACAGAGCAAGATGTTAATCCACATATGCGGGCAGCTTACGGCAATGCTTGGGATAGCCTGCTGTCTTTTAATATTGATCTCTGGATTTTTGGGCATACCCACTGCGCGGTCGATGAGTATGTTGATGGCGTACGTTTCGTAAGTAATCCGCGTGGGTATCCATCTGAAGAAACCGGTTTTCGGCCCGATCTTGTAGTCAGCATATAGGTGTTTGATGGAGTTATTGGTTGTGGCTCCCTCTGTGCAGTATTAAATCTCCAGTAGAAGTTTAATTGGAAAGTTCATGAGCGTGATGAGTTCCCGGGCGCGGGTTGGCGAAGGTTGCAGGCGGCTTCCTGATTTAATGCTAGTCAGACTGGCTATGGCGCAAACGCACGATTGGGGTGTGTTTATAGACGCGTACCTAATTGATGGCGCAGCAGTGGGGGATCGCTTTGCCGCGTATGTCTATCACGATCGTTCCGGCCAGATGGAGGACGGAATGACCGTTGTGACACCCTCTGTCGAAATGATTGCCCAGTTTGACGGCATGGTGCTGTTGCGCACGATTTCGGGCAACGACAACTACGTGCTGGTTAGCCGACTAGAGGTCGCCTGAGCGGCCTTGCGCCCAAGGTTAAGGGTAACCATGCTTCGTGAGGCCTGCATGGCAGATCTATACGGGGACGGAAAGTTAAAGTGCGAGTAAGGAATAAGCATGTCTGACTTGAAGAAATTGAAGGTTGTTATCAAGAACTACGAAGCTCAGGGAGTCGGTGATCTAGATGCGCTCTATGGTCGCGTTAGGCTGGAAGATGAACAGGGTAGTACGTTCTATTTAGAAAAAGTCGTAATGCTTAAATATCTTCAGCGTCACGGCGCCATGGCTACTGATGTTCCACGTGTGTGGTATTTCAAGCACTTATCAAAGAAATCAATCGTGGTTTTGGCGTTTGAAAAAAATGGTGGCCAGGTTGAATATGATTTGGATGACCTTCGCGTAATCACGAGGACGGCGGTATTAAGAGGGGTTCTTATGACGCTGGCTGCCGTGCCTATGGGGATGATTGCTGGTACTGCAACCTTCGGTCTTGGACTTGTGCTGATTCCGATGGGCTTGTGGTACGGATATAAAAATGTTTTTAAACTCCCTAAAATGCTCGGGCGTAAAACGTTGTTGAATGACTTTGCGAAAGCTGGTGTGGTGGTTCGGTAAAGTATTTTAGGGCAAGTACTGCACGGCTAGACTGTGCGAGAGATTTCTTTTGCGGTCGGGGGCTATCAGGGCCTAAGTCCTATGCCACAGGCCTTCCTGCATGAGGGTGTGCTGCGATGCTTCTGCTCATTTTTGAAGGCAACACAGGATGCTCAGATGACGATCGCTGCTGCAGTCTTTGATGCTTTCGGAACGCTTGTCGAGATTCAGCGACCGACTCACCCTTTTCGACAGCTGATCCAGGAAGGACGGCGCCAAGGCCGTAAGCATCAACCGGATGATCTTAGGGTCATCATGACTCACCAGCTGTCACTGGCAGAGGCCGCTTCAGCTTTTGGTATCAGCGTCACCGCTGACACTCTCGGGCGGCTTGAGCAGTCCCTCGAAAACGAACTCGCTAGCATCAGGCCACTCCCGGATGCTTTGCGTGCAGTTGAGATGCTACAGGCTGCTGCTGTGCGCGTTGGCGTTTGTTCAAATCTGGCGTCGCCGTACGGCCCTGTGATCCGCCAGATATTTCCGTACTTGAATGGTTATGGCTTCAGCTACCAATTGAGCGTAATGAAGCCCGACCCGGCTATTTACCGCGCTACCTGTGAGCAGCTTGGAGTCAATCTGGGTTGCGACGAGGCGGAGGGACGCGTCTTTATGGTCGGCGACTCAGCCCGCTGTGACCGTGATGACCCTCGCCAGCTAGGGGGCTGCGGGTTCCTTCTACACCGAGGGGGAAAGGGGGATTTTTCAAATCTCCTCGATTTCGCGCAGGCTGTGTTGGAGCGCGAGTGAAAGTGGCTCCTGGCGAGGTAAAGACTGGTGGGTAGATCGTTCATCGACCTGGTATCGAGCTTCCGCGCACCGGGCTAAGCGTCATGGCTACCACGGCACAACCATGGACATGCTCTCAACCGCCTGTGGGTTGACCAAGGCCTCGTTCTATCACCACTACCCGAGTAAGGACGGTTTGCTCCGTGACGTTCTGAAATGGACGCACGAAGGTATAGCATCGGGGCTTTTCGCCATTGCCTATGAGGACGAGCTCGCTCCAGTTGAGCGCCTTGAGAAAATGGGCCGTAGGGCAACTAGGCTATTCCAGAACGACACTGTGGGCTGCCTGATGGCCGTGGTTGCTGTGGACGCCAGCTATGGGAAACCAGAACTGCTTGAGCCTGTACGCTCATTCTTCGATGAATGGGCCAAAGCATTTGCTCACCTGTTCGCTGGCCTTCGTAGCAAGCAATGGGCCCTGGTTCAAGGGCAGCAACTCGTGGCGGATATTGAAGGTGCCATTTTACTGACCCGGATTCATGGTGATTCGACGTACATTGAGAGGGTCATTCAGCGTGCGAGGGATCAGTTGATAGCGTCGGAGAGCGCATCGGCCTGATTACGTCAGGATGAGGCGTCTTGCGGATTCTGAAAGTGGCAGCCGGAATCGCTGCTAAGGGACTTACTGTATGTTGTGCGGCAGGTACGAGCGGAGGTTGAACGGGGGGGCGCGAGGCAGCGGCAGCGTCTCTATGTAGATCCTACCTGGCGATATCCGAACACGCAGCCACAGATCGGCAGGAGGGCTCATGGATCATGTAAAGCAGGCACTGGCGGAGGCTGAAAGGGTGTTTGGAGACAAGGGCAAGGCCGCAGCGTGGGTGTCCCAGCCGCGCGAGGTTTTCGGCGGAAGCTCTGCTTTGCAGCTCTCGGGCGACGAAGTCGGATTTCAGAAAGTGAAGGAAGAGCTGAGCCGTATTGAACACGGTTTTGTCTGTTAGACCCGCTTCGCTTCCCGTACAGGCGTTGCTCTATCCGCAGTGAGTATCATCGGACAGTGTCGGACAAACTGTTGCCCAAGCGACAAAACGGTCAAATTTGCGACAACTTGTTCACCCCCCCCTCTTGAGAATTTTAAAGCGAGACGGAGTTCTATATTTGAAGACAAGAGAAAAGCTGCATTGGCCCAGGCGCCGCATTTCCCACAGGATTTCGCCGGCTTTTAAATCTGATTTTTACGGCTTCTAGATCACACGGTTTTGAGGACTGGCGGTGATGCTGAGGTTGAAATGGTCGAGCTGGGGGCGGAGGAGAAATCGCTTTACTTTGCAGCCGTGAGGCTGCTGCTTTGGCTTTGAAAGCAAATCAATGCCTGAAATTTTTAAAAAAGTCCATATGTTGTGTTTTATGGATGATTTTTTCGATTGATTTGTCCATATATTGTGTTTTCTTGTTCCGGTGGTTAGCGAATAATGGAATTGGGCTCGGAGCTCGAAGCGGCAGTGTGGGCGGCGGCGTGGTCTGCGTTTGGGAAATCGCTAGATGATGAACTGATGGGCGCCCTGGCCTTGTTCCGAAGAAGGCCAGGTTTCGACGACATGCTGCGCCTGCATGCGCGCACAGCAGGCCCTGGGCTGGACATCCTGGCGACTGTGTTGTCAAGGCATTGCCGCCCTGGCGTCTACCAGCTTCAGCGTGATTTTATCGAGATGCGGTACCAGCTTCGCTGGCATATTGTTCGGCAGCTGCAGGCGCGCTTGATCTCGGATGGCCAGGCAAGCTCGGCAATTCGGGACGATTTCATCGCTGTAGACCTAGGGCTGTAGCCTGAGTGCCGGCGATGGTGGTTGGGGATTGGTGAGTTAGGGTGGAATACCTTGATTACGGCATAGCCATCAATATGTGGCTATGCCGCTTTATGGCCTGGTTGGCTGACTAAAGGAATGACAAGATGATCTGGGAGAGCTGGTATTGGAAACAACCGCTGCTAGAGATGGCCGATCGCCTTGAGCACCTCAAAACGTCCAGTGCCCTGTCTGATGAAGAACTTGCTCAGGTTGAGCGAGACATCTTTATCGGATTCTACTCGGTCAGGAAGCTCCTAGAGGCTCCTGCGAAGATCACCGACAAGACCCGCCACCTTTCTATTCCCCTTCAAAAGCACTCAAACCTGAAGCGCGTGACATGGCGTAACAACCATCGCCTGGATGAGCTCTACGACCTCTCCAAGGCCGGCCAGGAGGGGCGAGATGTGATGTTTGTATGCGGACGGATCATTCATAGCTTCGTCTTCGCGCCCTGTATGTCGGAGGGTGGCGGACTGGACGGTGCATTCTTCAGCTCAGATCTCGACAAGGATAAATGCCTCTACCTCATCAGTATCGACGAGGTGATTTCGTTGTTTCGCCAGGTCGGGAATGATGACCCTTGCGACATTAAGTGGTCTCGTGACCCTGAAACAGGGAAAGAGACGCTTATCGTGAAGTGACCGGCGTGATAGGTGCCAGGCGGACGGGGGCAGTCGATCGCGTAGCGGCGGTCGGTGGACGATGCTGCACCCGGTGAGCGATCCCGACTGACCTAATTGCCTGGGAGGGACGGCTACCGGGCGAGAACTATGTTCCTCAGATAACTAGCAGCAGGAAGATGATGTGATAGGGAATATTTTCAACGTTTTTTCCCGCAGGAAGGAAAACCAGGCAGCAGTCAGAAAACCGCTGACTCCAGGGTTCAGGCAACGGACGCTCATGCTTCTGCGCGACGCGGGTGACGGGAGCCTTCTTCCGGCTCTTGAGCACCTTCATGGAAAACTGACCTACTTGGTGGGCCGAGTCTCCCTGAGTCAACGTCAGGGCCAGTCTGCTCAAGACGATACCTTGCAGTTCCTTACCACGTGCAGCGATGCCCACTTTCTCGATGCAGTGGAGTACATACTGCAGTCAGACGCACATATGTGCCTGGGCGGGCGGCAAGAGGACGTCGTGACACGACTGAACGAGTTCTTGAGCGTCGATGACCTGCCTTACTTTGTCACCAAGCAGGTCTGGGAGCCTTGGCAGGACGAGGATTTTCGCGGTAGCCGCAGAATAAGGCTTCTCGAAGAATCTAGGGTGATCCCCAAGGACAGTCAGGTGATCCATGAAACGGCAATTGAGCCGGCACTTCAGTTGCTTCGGCAACCCGCATTTCGCTATGCCAACACCGAGTTCATGGCCGCGCTTGAAGACTACAGGCACCGGAAATTCGGTGACTGTGTCACCAAGTGCAACGCCAGTTATGAGAGCGTCATGAAAGTGATCTGCGGCCAGAAGCGCTTCGGCTACAGCGAGGGCGATAGCACTGCAAAGCTTTTGAGAACCATCATGGCCCAGACCCAGATGGAGGGCTTCTGGGAGACACCGCTGATGGTTGTGGGCACGCTTCGCAACAAGCTGAGCTCAGCCCATGGCGCAGGAGAAAACGCGAAGGTTGTGCCTGAGCATATCGCTAGGTATGCGATGAACCTGACGGCCTCAGCTATCGTGTTCCTTCACGATCAGGCCTACTCAGGCAAGTAGCCCCTGAATGACCTGCCAGGATACTGGGGCCATGATCTGTAGGCGGATCGGGGCTTCGGTCTAGGCAGACTCGGGGGCTGGTGGGCAGTGATCACATCGCACAGCCTTGTTGATGTACGTAGGGATGTCGTGATGGAAGTCCCGAATTTTTGCCGGATGGTAGTGCGCTTTGATGCACTCTGCAGGAATGTCTGATCGCACAACGTAGCTCGGTGACGACGATATACCCAAGGGGCGTTTTGTCCGAAGCTGCCCCCATTCCGACAAGATAATTTTCGCTACATCCAGCTTCTGTGCAGGTGGAACGAGCTCGATCGGGATGTCCACTTCCAGTACGGTCGGAATGCCAATTGTCCGCAGCCGGAGCCTGTAATCCTCGTCGTAACGTCCCCCGCCCAGCTTCGCAGCGAGTGCCATGAGGTACTCGCTGCCGTTGATTATGTAGTGACCGAATTCCCTAACCATCTTGCTGTCATCCACGGACAGCCAAATCTTGCCCCGTTCACTTGACTCACGGTGCTTCATCTTCTCGATGGCCTGGTCGAGACTGGTCGGTGGTAGATCCGCAAAAAGCTGTCGAAATTTCTTGATGATCGAGTCGGCGTTTTGCCCCCTAAGCCCATGCTCGTAGTAGCTCGAAAGCGACTCAGGGCGGCACCCGTGAAAGGCTTTGAAGTGGGTATAGAACGAGGACATCCGATCGCGGAACTCTGGTACTAGGTCATCGTGATTCGGCAGCCAGTCCAGGACGTCCGACCAGCACTGGGGCCTGCGTCGCTCCAGTACTTTAACTAGGCTCGGCGACAGCAAAGGCTTTGCGTATGACCTGATGTGGTGTAGCCACGCGCGTCGGTTGCGCCAATCTAAAACTCGGTGTGTCATTTCAGCCTTCCAACTTCCCGCTGCCTCAATTATATAAAAAGGCTCCAAGGGAACCCTTCGTTTGCATTCGAAGGGCTTGCTGGGCCCGGCACTGAGTTGCTTATGCGCCTTCGCTGCTCTTGATCTCCTCTAGCCTCTTTCTGGCTTGCGCAAGACTGTCCAGGCAGGTGACAGCAAGATGCTCGTGTTCTGAAAGCATGCTTTCCAATGCATTTGCGATGATCACAAATTTATCAAAGGCAGCGAGATCCTCTGCGCGTGCCGCTATACGCGATGCAGCTGCGCAATAAAAAAGTATCGCGTTGGTGGCCAAGTAATAAGCGAAAGAAATCTTTTCGGCTTTTGTTCTGTTGAAATAGGCTAGTTTTTCGTCATCTTGGTAAGGCACAAGTTCGCCTAGAAATTGGTTGAATACATCGCTGCCAAAGCCATGCGTAGAGTCGGAGGCACTTGAAAATAGCACATGATAAAAAAGGGCGTGGCCGGCTTGTTCAAAACGGCTGTAAGCGTCTGGCCAGCCCTTGGTGCCTTGTTCTAAGTCGCCGAACATGGACTTTATAACTAAGAACGATTTCTCCAGCTCTAGCCCTCGTTTGGCTGAGACTGGGTCGTCGTTTTTTACTCCGTATTTATGCCATTTCCGTGCGTTATCTAATGTCTTGTTGAGGTGTCCCAGCAAAAAACTCTTAGGTCGTGCCGATGATTTGTCATCACTAAACAACATTAAGTTAATTGAATTTTCTAAGGATGTCCTTGATAAGGCTTCGGCGGCGCTATAACTTTTAATTTTCAGACTCTGCAGGATGCCGTTGTTCAAGTCTGTGACCACGTTTGCTACCTTGTAGCAGCAGACTTTTGTACTGAACTTGAAGTCGCCTTTGTCATCGAGACTGACTTCATAAAGAGTGTCAGAGATTTTCTGTTGGAGCTCTCCGAGTTCTTGGAGGTGCCGTTGATGGGCTAGAAAATCTTTTGTGTAATAGTCTGGGTTTTCAAAAAAGTCCATTTTTTCTCCGGTTCAACACATAAACTATTTGCCGCCTGATTGTACGGCTCACCGTACTGGCTAGCAATTTATCGGCCACTATGGCTATTTCTGAAGCGGATTTTATTTTTCGGTATGACACGGCGTGCCATCCATAGCCCTTTGCAATGGTCTGTGCGTTAGTCCGAGAGCTAGATAGTTTGGTTAGTCGGTTCAATAGGGTGGCCGGCATGTTTGATTGTGCTCATTGGGAGTTTTATTTGATATCAGGTGGCATTATATGAAATGCGTTTTTCGACCATTGGGCTCTCCATCTGAGCCAAGATCTAACTCAATGACGTCATGCCAATGCCCCAGCGTGAGGGGGGCGCTGGCCGGCCAGGTTAAGAGGGGGGCTTTTTCAGTCATAATGGGTGCATCATCTGGTCGCATGTATGCTTTGGCTACGCCGCTGGGTGATGCACTGTTCCCTCTGCGAGATAACCACATGGCTTTGAATTTGAGTGAAGAGGAAATGCGCCGGGCGCTATTCGGCTCTTCAATCTCTGCTCCAACTGTCGTAGACGACGCTCTGTCGGTCGAGCCTGAAAAGTCGCTAGCGGCGAAACCTGCGTCGCGTAAGTCGCCATCTCCCAGGTTGCGGGTCACCCTGAGGGTGAGTAAAGAATTCGAAGGGGCGGAAGAGATAATCAGCTACGACGCAAGCACGTTGAGCACGCTGCTCGCTGAGTCGGAAGCTCGAAATGTCGCGAAGAAGAGGCGATTTAAGTACATCGAGTTGGTGTCGATTGTCCCTGTCTGACCGGGATACATGGATGTTCGGTCGTCTAGTGCCAAGGCGCCCTCCCGCTCAACCTGAGATTCAATTTCGGTAGGGCTCAGGTGAGGGATAGATAGCAGCGAGGGCTGCGAGTGGCGTGAAGGGGATATCGAAATGAGCTTGCAGTTACCCTATTCGGTGCCGCTTACAAGATCGTGGATGGGCAGGTCGTCGGTGGGTTCGATACGGCAGCTGGCTTGCCGCGCGGCCACTGATCCAGGGCAGGTTCGATTACCTCTTGCGTGGCTGAGGCGCATCAATCAGATGGGTTATCCCACCGTTGATCAGTGGGATACATTCAAACGAGGTATGACAAGGGGGTGGACTTGAATCCAGCGGCAGGTCGCAGGCGTCAGGAGAGTCGATGGGCCCAATCAAGATTTCATTGGCAGGAAGAGAGTAGCTCAGGGGCCGCCAAGTTCAGGTGCGCGTCAGGGCAGGCCTGTTTGCCCGAGGGTGTCAGAAATTTTGTGTTCGGGCATAACATGAGTAAGAGGTGCATGTATGCCGACCAAAAAGAAACCCTTGCGTGATCTGCCCAAAATCCCAAAAGAGCTGCTGGAGCAGTTCGGTGAGGGCTTGATGACCGCAGAAGCTATCGAAGATGCCTCTGCGGCGTTCAAGAAAGCCCTAATCGAACGCGCTCTACATGCCGAGCTTGGCCACCACCTTGGCTATCCGCCGGGCGCGCAGCGCCCAGAGGATGAAACCAACCAGCGCAACGGCAAGAGTGGCAAAACAGTTTTGACCGGCGATGGCCCGCTGCGCTTGGAAATTCCTCGCGACCGAGACGGTAGTTTTGCGCCCATTCTGATTCCCAAGCATGAGCGGCGGTATACCGGTTTCGATGACAAGATCATCGCCATGTACGCCCGTGGCATGACCGTTAGAGAGATTCGGGCATTTCTGTCTGAGCAGTACGGCACGGACGTTTCACCCGATTTCATCAGCTCTGTGACAGACGAGGTCATGGACGAAATTGGCGCGTGGCAACAGCGGCCACTGGAGCCGATGTACCCGGTCATTTTCTTCGATGCACTGCGGGTGAAGATCCGAGAAGAAGGCCTGGTGCGTAACAAGGCGATTTACTTGGCCTTGGGCGTTCTATCCGACGGAACGCGTGACATCCTGGGGATCTGGATCGAGAACACCGAGGGCGCTAAATTCTGGATGAAGGTTTTCAACGATCTCAAGACACGTGGTGTCGAGGATGTGCTGATTGCCGTGACCGATAGCCTCAAAGGCATGCCAGAGGCCCTCAGCGCAGTGTTTCCAGAGACAACATTGCAGACGTGCATCGTGCACCTGATCCGCAACAGCCTCGATTTCGCAGCCTGGGATAAGCGGCGGGCCCTGGCCAAAGAGCTGAAGCCGATTTACCAAGCCGTCAATGCCGAAGCGGCTGAGCAAGCACTCAATGCGTTTGAGAACGGGCCTTGGGGCGAGAAATATCCGACGGTAGTGGCTGCCTGGCGACGCGCATGGGATCGAGTGATCCCATTTTTCGTGTTCCCACCGGCTATCAGGAAGGTGATTTACACCTCTAACGCCATTGAGAGCATCAACGCGCAGCTACGCAAGGTCATCAAGACTCGCGGGCATTTCCCAAGTGATGATGCAGCGACCAAATTGATTTGGCTGGGATTGCGCAACATAACAGCCAATTGGGGAAAGCCGGCGCATGATTGGAAGAGCGCGATGAATCAATTTGCGATTCTGTACGGGGATCGATTCATCAGGCCAACCTGGTGAAAATCAGGGCCTGCCTAACGGCAGGCCATTGCCGGCCCGCACACAAAAAATCTGACAGTCCCGTTTGCCCACCCTGGCTCAATGATTACGAGAACTCACCTTGCGCTATCTTGGCTTTCTCTGCCTCAAAACGCGCCTCCACCAAGGGTGGTCGAGCTTTACCTTTGGCTACAAACTCAACTTCATCCTCAAAGAAGGACGCGATTTTCGTGACAGCATTCTCCAAGAAAATGTTGGGTGTCACGTAATCGCGGCTGTACCGTCCTGACGAATGATTTACGTGCCAGATCGCTTTGCCATTCTCTTCCGTCCACCAAATTTCGCCAGCGATCCGGGCTGCCTGCAATCCCGTCATGCTTGGGTGGCCGAGTTTAGGTACGGCGATGTCCTCGGCCACAAACAGACTGCCGTCGCGACCGATAGCCCATATGAGGTTGCGATTGATCGGATCAGCAACGATTTCCTGGAACAAGTCCATGAGCTTCTCACGCTTCGGATCGAATCGGTGCTCGACTCCCTTATGGCGACCTTTACCGGATTCATCCACCTCGCTGTCTTCGATCTTAATGGGCGCTCTCAAGGCCCCGTACGTCTTATTGAGGTGGCTGGCGTAGTCCTCTTCCCGCTGTTCAAGAACCGTGATGAAGGAGCCGTAGAAATGTGCCTTAACGGATTCTGGGTCAAACCCGTCTGGCAGCTGAAGTATTCCGAAAAATAGCTCAGCATAGAGAGGGTCACTCACATACACGCCTGATACTGCATTACCCAGCGGGATGTCAGTGGCATCCAGAAGAATCTTGAAGACCTCCTTTTTACCCCACAAGAAGTCGATTTCCCATTGAAGCCTGGCCATCGGGCTGGTCAGGAAGCGGATGCGCTCTTCACGCCATCGCTCAAGATCAGTCTCTGTAAAGGTGATTTTCCCATCGGCATCGATATTCAGTTTCTCGTTGCCCACGTAATCCAGCTTGTGCTGTCGCACTCGCTCCCTCACGTCGGAGATGGTTGAGAGCTTGATGTTGAACTTGAGCGAGTCCGCCTGGAGAAGGCTGGCCGGCGAATTCAGCGTGGGCTCCAACCAGAAGCGAATTCGGTCGGCAATCACCTCCGCTGTCCCATATGCATACTGGAAGGGCAGTCGCGCTTTTTTGTCCGCAGGCACGATGGACGCGTCGGGAATTAGGATTTCATTGGCGGGAAGCCAGGTTTTACCGTTGTCCTCTGTCTTGCGGAACGCCAGAGCCCATCGATCTCGGTGTGCCAAAGGCGTGTCTTTGCCGAGCAGGTCTTTGAGCTCGACTAATTCGACGCGTGCGTAGGGCCCGAGTCGATCATCGTGAACGTAGATCAGGTTGGAGCCGACTCGGAAGTCGTAACCGAGCACCGTCACCGCGTGACCGCCTTCCTTGGTCAGGCTGATGACCTCGCGCTTTTTCCACCAGCGGCCATGCTCAGAACGGCTGAGAGTATACACATCACCTACCAGCACCAACGGCAAATCACTGTCGATATAGGAGGTGACGCAGGCGCGAAACCAGTCTCTGGACTCTTCCTGCAGATTGCTTGAGTGGTAGCGCAGCCCCTCAACGTCCAGTGAGCGCTGGATCTGCTTGTTCGTCAGCTCCTTGTTAGGGAAACCGTTGTTCGAGCCTTCCACGAAGTTGAGCGCATTGATCGTGATTTCGCTGCACGACGGTACATGCTTCACATCGCTCCCTGGCAGGGCATGAAGAGCCGTCCAGATGGCTGTGGTGGCACAGGCCGCCACAACCTTGTCCTGCTCTTGGAAGGCAATCGACTCGACGTGCAGCTTGATGCCGAACAGATTCACGTCGTACTTCTTGGCGATCTTCTTCTTGGTGCCGTCACCGATGCCTTTGTCTCCCGTAAGCTGCAAGCAGGTTCTGCCAACAAAGGTGCGGCTAAGGGGTTTCACGACCATGAAGCCTAGATAATGCTTCTGGAGCTTCTCAGGCGTGAGGTCGTCGGCGGGACGTCCCTGCAGAAGCAGGTCGAGATGCTTGTGGTCGATGCTGTGGCTGAAGAAGTGGATTCGTCCGCACTCATAGCCGTCATTGCCGAAGCGCTTCACGTAGTAGCGGGAGTAGTCTTCCAAAAACTCCCGATCAATGTACTCGGGCTCCAGGAGGATCGATACGCAACCGCGCTCGGTGAGATAGTTGAACAGGTAGGTGATCTGATCCTTGGTGAAAATGTCGGCAAAATCATAGCCGGTGGATTCACGGATCAATGCGCTGAGCGTAGCTTTCTGAAAGCTGGAGACTAGATATGAGGTCATTATGGATCGCGCAAAAAAAAGCAGCCGCGCGGGCTGCTTTTTGTGGAACTGAAGGGATTAGAGGCTGCAGGCCTTGGCTAGCACGTCCGGCGTCATGGCTTGGGAAGCGAGCTGGCGCTCAAGCTTCTCGTTCAGCGCATTCATGCGGTCACGTGCTGCACTCTCTCGCTGATCACGCGTTTCACCAACACGGTTGCGGATCTTGTCAAAGAGACGATCTGTCGTCATTCCGTCTAACTCCCTTTCTGCCTTACGGTGCGCTTCGCCTTGGACACGTCTTGGTGCGTGCTTCTGGCATGCATAAGGCGCCACTGGGACGCCTTGAGAAAAATTGCGCGGATTATAAAGTCACCGCTTCACGAGTCAATCAGCTTCTCTCGTATTTGTCCATCCACATGCTGAGACCCCGACGAACGACACTCGTTCAGCGTTCCGCTAACCACGTCCAGATTAGGATGATCTGGTGTGGATGGAAGTGGGATTGCTTTCGCTGTGATGAAAACCAATGAGACGTTGCTTGAGCAGCGTAAAGCGCGTGTCTCAACGCGTGATGTCAGTATGGCATGAGGATGGCACCGTTACGCAACCCCCATCGGTGAGAAATCGAGCAATAGGCTGTGAGCGCTCCCTCGTTTTCCCCCCCCCGGCTTGAGTCCTGAAGGTCGTACCAAATCAACGCACCGCTAGGTTTTTCTCGCTGGGCTAGACAATGGCGGTTCCTCAATGGTGCCTGTGCCGCATGTCAGATTTTTCAGCACGCTTCCTGGCTGCGATGCTGCAGTTGATGCTGGATTTGGATGCCGGCAGCGCAGTCAATCACGCCGTCGCGGCATCCAGAAGTATCATCACGGCAGGATCAATTCCTGTTAATCCAGCGCTTCACCAATCCAGCCATGGGGCGACTCGTTCCGAACGCAGTGTTGATGATGTTGAGATCATTCTCCGAAAGCTGAGCGGGATTAAGTTCCTTGAGAAGTGCTTCGGTACCAAGCGTTTTGGCCCAGGCCGCCATGAATCCTTTCGCGGTGTCCGACGCTGCGTTGGGCAGCTCGCGCAACAAAAGCTTCGCGTATGCCACGCGTGCCTCATGAGAGCGCAGTCGATTTTTGATCTCGTGACGCAGGTCGTTAACGGCACCCCAGGTGAGGGGGCTCTCTGGTATTTTGAACAGCTCGATGGCGAGCAGCGGCAACTCCTTTGACTCCTTCTCGTTCTTGTCTGCCTGAAGGATGTGGCCGTAGACGCGCTTGCGGTGTTCATCATTGATCTCGTGGCTTTGCAGCAACGATCTGAGATCGTCGAATGCTTCGATCTGCAGTGCCCGACACCAGACGGTGAAGGCAAGGTCAGGATCGTTCAAATTCCCCATCGGGCCTTTGAGCAATACGGCCTTACCAGCTTCAACATATTCATTAACTGGGAGCTCGGGGATCATGGCTGTCCACGCGCGCTCCAGCATTCCAACCTGCGCTTCATCGTTGAAATTAACCGCGTCGGGCAGTGCTGCCAATTGGCTGATACTCAGGCGTAGACCTCCAGTGGAGAGGTAATCAACCGCCTCATCAGGGCGCTTCTGCCAGACGAGGCAAGCCGTTTCGATCAGTTGCGTGCGCAGGGTATCCGGCACAACACCGCTTTCGATCATGCTGGCCATCGAAGCTAAGGTGTGTTTGCCCACTACATCTGGAAATGCTCCGGCGTGCTGTCTTGCCTCATTGAATAACGCCTGCGGCGAGTAGCCATTCGGGAGCTGAGCTGCTGTAGGCCACCGTCCAATGAAGTGCTTGTGCAGATTGTCGAAGGCATCGTTATTCGATCTGGCACCGCTGAACATTTTTTGCAGCGATGGCCCCGCGACTGACGGTGTTGCTTGGAGGAAGACGTGGGCGATTCCCGGTATGAGCTGGCGGAGATAGCTATTCCAGTTTGGAATTTTTCCAGGTGCTACTGATATGACGGCATCGAGGTGTGGACGCAGGTGCTTGCCGCACCATTCCTCTATAGGTATGTGAATGGCCGCATCGGTGTAAAGCGCTGCATCATCTGCATCAATCTGGATCTGGGCGACGAGTGTAGCCAGCTGATTGACCAGGGAGGCTTGGTCATCCTCATTGAGTGATCCGAATACCTTGAACACCAACGCTCGGCATCCGCTGGGTATGCTTTTGAGAGAATTACTGATCCAATGATTTACCACTTTGCTGAGGCCGCGCGGGTTGTCCAGAATGAATTTTTGGAGCACCTCTTCGGCGTCTTGATAGTGGCCTTCGGTATTGCTCAGGGTGATGGCTAGATCGGCATAGCTATCCACCCCTTCATCATTGAGGTAAGACTTGCGCTCGGTGCCAAGATCAACGATCAAGCGGAATGCGCGCCGGAAATCGATCGGCTGGTTCTGGAAATCCGAGACGCGGATACTGAACCGGGTCAGGCACTTCAACAGTTGCTCTTCGCTTGAGTAAGGTACGTACCGCTCCACTGCCTGGGTCACGCACTCAATGATGATGGGGTTTTCCATCGTCGTGAGATTGGTTATCTGCTCCCAGAGTGCGCTGCGGCTCTCGTCACCTTCGTTCGACAATCGATCCCAAACGTTGCTGATCTGAGAAACCGTTTTCTGCATATCCAACCCGTCAATCACATCCTCATCATCATGCGGGTCTTCATGACCGTGCAGCGCGGTGATCAGCTGGTTCACGTACGCGGTTCCGATTTCAGGCAGCAAGGATGCCTCGAACTCATCCACCCAGGCATGTAGGCAGGAGAAGGGAAGCGTAATGGATCCTGAGCCAGTTTTTACCGTATGCGTCGATAGCCAATCCATCAGCGTGTCTTTTGATGCGGGTGGGAGACCATGGTCGGCAAACACTGTGAGCGCTATCTGAGCAGCGCTTTCAGCCATGGTGATGGTCTCCTCAATGTTGGGCATCTGCCCTGACTGGAGGCGCATGGCGCAGATCTTGTTCACCGTCAGTAGCTCGTCGATCAAAGCCGAGGCGATTTGTTTCTGATCCGCTGGGTTCGAAACGGCGGTGATGCGTCCGATCTTCTCTACGCCCAGCAGAGCACGCAGCTCATTGGATGTCACGATGTCATTGCTCAAAATGCCCAGCACTAGGTCGCGTGTGCGAATCGGCAAGCGATCAATGATGTCAGCTACCACACGCATCGCGTTGAACTTGAGGGTATCTTCAGTTCGATGCAGCTCGCTTAGCATGCCATGGAGCAGTTGGGTTTCTTGATCGCTCAAGGACTCGTTGGCGCGAGGAGAAAGGGCTTCCAGGAAACCGTGCGAGTCACCAGAAACCAGATAGCCGTAGATACGTGAAGCATGAGGGCCGTACTGCCGCGTAGCGAAGTCTTCAGACAGCAACAGCAAGCTTTGCAACGAAGCTGGCCACTGAATGCCGACCAGGCTGGCAAGGAACTGACGCAGATCGCGCTGGCCCTCCAATAGGACAGTTTTGTCTTGTCCCGCTTGCTCTGTCTCTTGCGTGGTCACATACCGCTTGAGTACATGAAGTATTTCCAGAGGCTCGTCTTTCAGGGACGCATTTCTCAACATCAGGTTCGTAAGCCGCTGAAGTAACTGCGGATCGCCCTGAAGGTCTTGATAGAAGCCGGGAAAACTCACGCGTGCTGCGCTCAGGGCACCTAATGCGACTGGGTATTGAGTGACGGCGCCCTCATGCAGGCCGCCTGGCCGCTCACTGCCTATGGCGTCCAATTCCCGTTTTTTTGCCAACCACCAGGTCTGGGTGAACGCGTTGACGATCTGCAGGGCGTTGCGGGGGTCGGTAACGTTGATGTGAATCATCCGATCCACCACCTGCTCAACCGAGGCACCTTTCTCGGTAATCTCTTTCACCAGTTCCGGAAAGCCCTTCAGTTTGGCGAGTGCAAACTGGCGCATGTCGCTTCTCGGTGGTGGGGGAATCTCCAATCTGAACTGGAAGATCCGATCGAGGTAGCGCCGCGCATCGGTGGGATTAAACACGGAGCCTGGCTGTTCAGGGTTGCCACGTCGACGTGAGAGTGCGTCCGCAACCTTCCCCTCATCGCATGAAATCACGAATACCAAACCAAGATTGTCGGGTAGCTTGTTGACCGGGATTTCCATAAAGGTGCGCACGGCATCCAGGCCCAAAACCATCTCCTCTGCCGAGAGGCGATCAAGGTCGTCCACGAAAATGACCAGGCGCTCGTAAGGCACGGCATTACGATTTGAAGCTTTGAACTTGCGCAGTTGCTGGAGCAGCATTTCTTCATACTGCTCAGCACTTGCGCTGGGGAGATGCACTCGCGTGATAGTGTTGGTGGGGCTCACCGCCGATGGTTTCATGACCTTGATCAGGTAGGCATAGATACCAGTGACCGCTGCGACGAAGAGCGCCTGGACAACGCTATTTTCAAGCGGCAGCCACTTCAGTCCTGCGGCGACAAAAAGGAGATAGGTGCACACGGCGATCAGGAATGCCGGCACCGGCGCCACCCAGCTCAGCAGATGCTGCTTGGTCAGTTCTCCCACACTTTTGGGAACTGATTCAGTGTGGGTAACATTGCGGTAGAGGTCATCATGGAGCTTGCCTTCGTCGCCGCCCAGTTCCAGGAACACATGGCGCAGCAGCGCACGCTTGATGTCCTGTTCCTTTCCACCGAAGCGCCAGGCGTTAAAGGTGATACTTTTGAAGCGCTGGCTACGTGGGCGGCGCCCACCAACCGTAGAGGTGTCGTCCGTCAAGGAGTGGGTGTACATCTCTTTGATGGAGCTCTTACCGGTACCCCAGCCGCCCAAGAGGCCAATGCTGAATGGAGGTCGATGACCTTCATTCTCGATCAGGCTACGTAGCGCCTGCGCATAGTGCCTATGCCCGAAGGCATCATCTTCCTCTTTCTCGATGTGGCGATCCAGCACGGCAGGCATGGAGCTGCGTGTGTCTAACATCCTGTCTTCCCTAGTGGTGTATGGCATATGGCTATCTTGAGCGTGAAGCTTACTTGCCCTGCCAATCACTCGCTAGTGAGGGGGGGCGCTGCCTCAGGGGCCTTTGCTGCCAGCTAGAATGCAAGGGGTAGGTAGACCAGGATGCAGGACGCTAGCTTGGTCGTCACCGGGCTGATGACGCCCAAGTCTCAATCAGCGCTGAGGTGAGGGGCGCGGCTCCAGGGGCCTTTATCGCAGCACTCGATAGCCTCCTCTAAGCTCGGGAACACGCCCCACAGGCTCGGGCGATCCCAAGCGCCGCCATCCAGGCAGCGCACAACGTACTTGCTACCCTCTGGATTAAAGCTATGAAAAGCAGCCTTGCTTGCTTCGATTTCAGCCTCTGCCTCCGCCGTACCACGATCGTCGCCGCGCGCCTGTTGAGCTCAACGAAGTCCTGATTCAGCGTCTTGCCATGTTGTGCACTGTATAAATGTGGGTACGCCCTGCAACAAGCTGAGCTCAGCCCATGGCGCAGGAGAAACGCGAAGGTAGTGCCTGAGCATATCGCTAGGTATGCGTTGAACCTGAAGGCCTCAGCTATCGTGTTCCTTCACGATCAGGCCTACTCAGGCAATAGGCTCTGAATGTCCTGCTAGGGTACTGGAGCCATGATCTGTACGCGGATTGGGGCTCCGGTCTAGGTAGGCTCGGGGGCTGGTGGGCAGTGATTACATCGCACAGCCTTGTTGATGTAGGTAGGGAAGTCATGATGGAAGTCCCGAATTTTTGCCGGATGGTAGTGCGCTTTGATGCACTCTGCAGGAATGTCTGAGCGCACCATGTAGCTCGGTGATGACGATATGTCCAAAGGGCGTTTTGTCCGAAGCTGCCCCCATTCCGACAGGATAATTTTCGCTACATTCAGCTTCTGTGCAGGTGTGATGAGTTCGATCGGAATATTCACTTCCAGTACGGTCGGAATGCCAATTGTCCGTAGCTGGAGCCTGCAATCCTCGCCGTAACGCCCTCCGGTCAGCTTCGCTGGCAGTGCTAGGGGGCTAGCTGCCGTTGATGATGTAGTGACCAAATTCCCTAGCCATCTCGCGGTCATCCACGGACATGGTCGCCGAGCTAAATTTATCGCAAAATTCGGTTGTGATTTGGCTCGGCTTCCGAGCCCTTAAGTCAGGCCTCGGTACTGTCAGGAGACGGTTTGAGATTTAATAAGTGGTGATAAATAGTTACGTCGGATCCATTGATTCTACGTGTTTCTTTATAATATCTGGCGTTAAAGCTATTTCCTTGAGTGATTATAGGCTCTAGGCCGCTTTTGTAATCGTCGTCAAAGTCGTTATAGTCACTTTTCTCGATGTGTTTGACGTAGGATTCGCACAGGTGTGGGAAAGCGTGTGTGGCAGCATAGACTACTACGAATATTGGGCTCATACCCATCGAGTTGTATCTGCCGATCTTGTTCAAGTGTTCATCGATTTTTGTAGTGTCAATAGAATTTCCAAGTCTAAAGCTTTCAAGTAGGAAAATTGGCTTGCTCCTGCTATCCCGTACCCAGCCGTCAATCTCGCCAACACCCTTACCGCTACCTGAGCGCCCAGTGCGAGACTGATCAAGCATCGTCCAGTTCAGGAAGCTCATTCGTTGGCATACGAGCGAAACAAGCCAGTCATTAATCATGTCTTCCTCATCCAGCATAATCGTGCTTGTAGATGCAGGTGCTGATTTTTTGCGCTGGAGATTTCCGTTTCGTTTAAGTAACTCCAGGCCAATATGCTCCATGATCTCGAATAGGTATTCATCAATGCCGGTGTTGGCATTCATGAAAATTTGACTTTGATCGTGCGCACTCATGTTTTTGATGGTGAGCCATGCATGACGGAGCTTGTCAATAGAGGAGTCGATCTCGATGCTCAAAGCTGGCAGCGGCCTAGTGTCCTGAGCGCTTAATTCATTAGCTTATTTTTCATCACACTCAGCTTTGCCATATGTACCGAGCTGATGATGGCCGCCGCAGTCTTTGTCCACTTGAACGGCTTGGCAGAATGCTCGTTATG